>OLWL01000038.1_pt1 | contig 108445 bp, 80 predicted proteins | sample 1674151 | NCBI WGS metagenome assembly OLWL01 (sample SAMEA103958148, study PRJEB25191) | human gut metagenome
CAAAACCAACAAAAATACAAGTCAAAATTGCTCAACTTATTCTTTCACCATTACTTACGCTTTTTTTTTGCTTTCACGTTTGTGGCAGGCCACGTCTTCCCCTCTTTACATACCTTTATGGCGCGAAGTACGCAGGGATCAAATTCATTCACGAATTGGGCAGTGGCTTCTGTCCCCAGGACATCGTCAATGATATTGCTTCCGATGTATTCACGCAGCAATTTACGAGATGATTTTATCATCAAATTGCGGCGTTTCAGTCCACGTTTATTGGCGTAGGAGGCAAATTGCTCAACGATATCATTCTTGTCTAATATTTTTTTGACCTGTATAAAGTCTTTTTGCTGGCTGAGTTTTTTGCGATGACTGTCAACATAATGATAGGCATATTGCTGGATAAGACCGCTCAAATAGGCACTGCGGAAATAGGAATTTATGCCCAAAGTGTCTCGTGCAATGAAGATGTCGGGAATTATGCCACCTCCGCCATAAACCACACGGCCATTTAGGGTGTGAAAAGCCTGACCTGAGGTTTTAATGCTATCTTGATTGAAGTATTCACCATGCTCAGCACGCAAAATCAGATCCTGTTCGTAATCCTTTTCGTCTCCTGGCGTGTATGGTTTTTGTACACATCGACCTGACGGCGTATAATATCTTGCCTTCGTTAGGCGCAACATGGAACCGTCGTTGAACTCGATGGGAATCTGTACAAGTCCCTTTCCGAAACTGCGTCTGCCGATGATTAATCCACGGTCGTTGTCTTGTATGGCCCCAGCAAGAATTTCGCTTGCTGACGCTGAAGACTCATCAACCAACACCACTAACGGGAGGCTCTGATAGGCTCCCCGGCCATTGCTTGTGAAATCCTCACGTGGGGATTTCCGTCCTTGGGTATAGACAATGAGACGGCCCTTCGGGAGAAATTCATTGGCAATTTGCACTGCCGGCGACATATACCCACCTAAATTCCCGCGCAAATCAATGATCAGACTTTCCAATTTCGAATTGCTCAACGTTGCCAACGCGGCAAGGAACTCTGAATATGTTGCTTCTCCAAAATTACTAATCCGTATGTAGCCGATATTGGATTCGGTCATGAAAGCTGCGTCAACACTTTTCAATGGAACCGCACCTCTTGAAATGGAATAGTTTTGAAGACGTTTGGAATTTGAACGGAGGATTCCCACTCTGACAACTGAGCCATTGGGTCCTTTGAGTTTTTTCTGGACATCCTCTGAGGATATGTTCTTGCCTACTGCGGCTTTTCCGTTGATGGTGACGATTCGGTCGCCCGCTTCCAAACCGACACTCTGCGAAGGCCCGCCCTCAAGCACCTTGACGACTCTGATGGTGTCGTCGTAAATCATAAACTGGATGCCAATCCCCACAAAACTACCTTTCAAATCCTGCATGGATTTTTCGGCCTCACTCGCGGGGATATACACAGAATGTGGGTCCAACTTCTTTAGGATTTCTGGAAGGGACTCTTCCACGAGGTTGGCAATGTTGACAGAATCCACATACTGGTCATCAATGATATGCAGAATACTATTAAACTTGTCGCTTGAAGAATTTATGATGTTCAAGCGTTTGCCCGAAAAATGATTGGCATAAAAATTACCGATGATTATACCAATCATCACTCCGATAGCAACCAACAAAGGCGTGTATCGGTATGATTTGTTTCTGTTCATTTTCTATTGAAAATCTATTGATTAGCAATCGGCCCGATGATGAGCAGGCTGTCCAAGCCCCATTTAAAGAAAGCCCCTTGACAGCCCGCTTAGAGAAAATCCACTGCAATAGGAAGACTCACACTCCATTTGCCCCCTGCTCTTCATTAAGAGGGATGTTGATCAATTCGATACCTGCACGCTTCAGAAGTTCAAGCCCGTCTGTCAGCCGATATTGTCTTGCAAAAATCACACGTTTGATTCCAGCTTGAATGATCAGTTTGCTACACTCAATGCACGGAGCATCCGTGACATACAATGTCGCCCCGTCTGAATTATTGCTCGAACGGGCGATTTTGGTGATTGCATTGGCTTCTGCATGAAGAACATAAGGCTTTGTCAGCCCATTCGTGTCTTCGCAGATATTTTCGAATCCTGATGGCGTACCATTATAACCATCGCTGATAATCATTTTATCTTTAACGATGAGCGCTCCCACCTGGCGGCGTTTACAATATGAATTCTCTGCCCATATATGCGCCATTCGCAGATAGCGTATGTCAAGTTCTTGCTGTTTTGTCATTGCCTTATGTAGGTATTCAAAATTATTCTATAAGTAGGGTTATTTTCTTGGTTTTCCGCTCACGTCAGCTGCCCTTGTGCTGAGAACATTGTTGGGCTATTCCGTTGCGCTTCAGCAGGGCACAAAGACACGGGCGTCTTCCCCTGAAATTAACATAGAGTTCCATCGGATTTTTTGTACCTCCCAAAGAAAGAACCTCATCACGGAACTTCTTGGCCAAATCCCGATTGAATATCCCGCATTCCTTAAACAAGCTGAAGGCGTCTGCATCAAGAACCTCAGCCCATTTGTAGCTGTAATAGCCAGCAGAATACCCTCCCGACATGATATGTCCGAATTGAACCGACATACATGCTTCTTCCACTTCTGGCAAGACCTTGGCATCTGCCCACGCCTTATGTTCAAATGTCCTGACATCCTCCGTCAGAGGGCTGGTTAACGTGTAGTAGGCCATATCCAACAGGCCGAACGACACCTGTCGTACACAGGCATAAGCCACATTAAAATTTCTTGCCGCAACAATGCGCTCAATGAGTTCGGCTGATATGGTTTCTCCCGTTTGGTAATGCTTTGCAAAGGTAGTAAGAAAATCTTGCTCTATTGCATAATTCTCCATGAACTGCGATGGCAGTTCAACAAAATCCCAATATACATTGGTACCACTCAAAGAGCGATATTTCGTTTTCGCGAAAATACCATGAAGCGCATGTCCAAACTCGTGCAAGAATGTCTCAACCTCAGACAAAGTCAGCAAAGCCGGTTTGCTTTCTGTCGGTTTGCTCAGATTCATCACGATTGCCACGTGCGGTCTGTCTGTTCCGTCCCACTCCTCCTTATAATTTGTCATCCACGCGCCGGCCTGCTTAGAGGCACGCGGGAAATAATCTGTGTATAACACAGCCAGAAACTCTCCATTTTCGTCATAAACCTCATACGCTTCCACGTCGGGATGGTATACGGGAATTTCCCTATTTCTCTCGAAGCGAATGCCATAAAGTTTTTCCGCCAAAGCAAACACCCCCTTAATAACAGAAGAGAGCTCGAAATAAGGGCGCAACATCTCGCTATCAAGATTATAGAGTTGGCGCTGAAGTTTGTGGGCATAATAAGAGAAATCCCAAGGCATGAAATCAAAATTCGCGCCTTCTTCTTTTTCGGCCAATGAACGAACAGCCTCCACTTCCTTAATGGCTTGACCTTTATATGAATGAAGAAGATTTTGCAGCAAATCGTAGACATTAGCTGTGTTGGCCGCCATGCGGTGTCTGAGAATCAGATCTGCATAATTTTCATATCCGAGGATTTTCGCCTTCTCCTGTCGGAGGTTTACAATTTTTCGGACAATCTCAAAATTATTGTTTTCATTGCCATGCGTACACTTGGTGTTGTATGCCATATACAACCTCTTTCGCAATTCACGATTTGCAGAATAAGTCATAAACGGCACATAGCTTGGAGCCTGCAACGTAAACACCCATCCATCCAGTTTTTCCTTCTGGGCTGTCATGCGTGCTTGTTCTATTTGCGAATCAGGCAAGCCGGCAAGGTCTTTTTCCTCTGTCACGTGGAGCGTAAAGGCATTCGTGTCCCGCAAATTATTCTGGGAAAACGCCAACGTCAGATTAGATAATTCGCTTTTCACTTTGCGCAACTCCGCCTTACCTTCCTCAGAGAGGTTCGCACCAGAATCAATGAAACTATTGCAAATCTTTTCATACAACATCTGCTGCTCCTTGTTGCAGCAGTCCAACTGACCTTTAACAGAACGGATCCTTTCCCACAAACGCCCATTCATCAATATGTCGGAACTATGTTGCGAGAGAATCGGAGTAAGTTCCTCAGCAATTTTTTCAAGTTCGTCGTTGGTGTCAGCGCTCAACATGTTATACATGTAAGTCGTTGCATTTTCGAGCAAGGAACCTGTTTTCTCAAAGGCTTCCACCGTGTTTGAGAAAGTCGGCGCTTCGTAATTCGAAACAATCGCCTCAAGTTCCTGGTTTTCAATTTCGATGCCCTTCAATATTGCCTCTTTGACATCCAACGGTTTTATCTTGTCAAATTGAAACGTATGATGTGGCGTTTCCGAATTACCACTAAAATATATAAGTGAATCGCTCATATTGCTAATATACTGACTGTTATTTAAAATTGGACAAAACACGCTCTATCTCCTCAAACTTCGGCCCATCGTTGAGCGTGAAATAAACCCTGTAGAGCAATGGTGCCCATTTTCTTTCTTCGTTGGGTGCAATTGCCCTATACTTTTCCAGATAGGGCCTTGCAGCCTTATAGAGGTTTTTCTTTTTTGCAGCGTTTGTCTTATATGCCTTGTCCTGTACATTCTCCGACTTTTCAAGCATCAAAGCCATGTTGCAATATATGGCTCCAATATAAAAATACGCATCTCTCAACGTTGAATCCTTTTCAAGCGCATACAATGCCGTTGAAAGCGCCTGTTTGTAGCAGTACATATTCATCAGAGCAAGGCTTCTGGCTTCAAGAGCAATGGTTGAAACGCTGTCCAATCTAAGACGATTGTCAGCCAAATTCAAGATAGCTTTATAATCGGCCCTTCCGGCATAGAAGTCTGCCAAATGGGAAAAGAAGAAATCATTGTCAGGATAATCGTCAATCCCCAGCTTAAGCAAATTTGCATAGCGAACCGTATCATTCAAAGCCTTTGCCGCCAAACTCATAGTTTCTAATGTTGACCTACGCAAAGAAGATGTGTCAGCGAGCGTCACCTCCTTATATCGCCCTACTTTCTGATACGCCTTACTCAGATAGGCACACTTTTCATACAAGTGAGCGTTTGATTTGTATAATTGCGAGGTGCAAACGCTTTTGTCGTTTCCCCATATCGGCTGATAAGGCATATCAAGATAGGTTTCAAGAAACTTTGCAGCCTGCCCGTAATTTTTCTTTGAATAAAAATAGCGCGCACCAGCATTCAGATTGTTATAATACTGATGAACAACCTGCCTATTCTTTTTATGGAACTTCATTTTCGAGCCACTTTGAGCAAGCTGAACCTGTTCCTTATAGTCACACTTCAGGACATAGTCATAAATCCCCCATGTCGTATTGAAAAATTTGGCAGTATCATAGGGTTGTTTCAAATATAATTTTTCATTCTCCACATCGTTCAAAATAATCTGCGCTTCCTTCCCCATGTCATACAGCTGAGGAAGGGCATTCACCGTTGTGTCGCCTTCAAGTTTGCTTACCAGCTTAAGGGCCTCGGTGCCATTTTTCGCCTTCAATGAAGCCTTAATAGGCTTAAACACCTTTTGCCCAAATACGCTCCCCCCATTTGTGTTTAAACATATAAGTAAAAGTAATCCAAAAACCCTTTTCATTTTTACCTAAATTATTTAGAAGCAAGCTACTCCGAAATTTGTTACTAATTTAATCGTCAAGGATGACGATTTCCAAAAGCCTTATGTACGATTTCATCCCCCTCGCAACAAGCGCAAGAATATTCAAAAGGAACAAACCATTTATTAGATTTGTTCCTTTTGAAAAATTCATTTAGTGATGGTGAATACTTACAAGCCCTTGATGATTTCATCAATTTCTTTTTTCTTGTCCTTCATCTGAAGGTTTTCATAAATCATTTGCAAGGTATAAGCCCAAAGCTTTGCCTGTGTCGGAGCCAAAGTTCTCACCTTCTCCATGTAAGGCAACGCATTCTTGTAGTATGACTGAACAAGGGCCAACTCCTTCTTATAAGCCGGCATCTGCGCCTGAGTGATCATCTTGTTTGTTCCCACGAACTTGTACTTTCCTGCCATTTTGTCTGAAACGGCCTGATTGACGTAGGTATAAGCGATATTGACGTTGGCGTCGATAAACTCAGAATCAATGGCCAAGGCGTTTTCAAAACATTTGCGTGCCTCTGCGTAGTCCTTCTTCAGATTCAATTCCACGCATCCCTTCATATACCATGCCATCTTGCTGTTTGGCGTAGCAACGGCCATGTCGTTAGCCATAGCCTCGGCACCCTGGACGTCGTTATGAGAGACATAATAATAGAGAAGATTCTGGGCGAAGCCTTCATTTTCCGTTTTCGAAACAGCCTCCTTCAAAGTGCTCAACCATTGTGCTGAATCCCCCTGAGCTGCATAGGCCTGCATTTTAATGATATATAGGTCACGCGTGCCGATTGTGTCCTGCAAGGCAATATCAGCAAACTCAATTGCCTTTGGCCAGTTTTTCTTGTTATAGTTCAAAGAAGCCAAGTTAAGAGCCGTTTGACTGTAAGCACTTTTCTTTGCGGCAAAGATGGAGTCGCTTTCATGCTTGGTGAAAACAACGTTGTTGGGGAATTTCAGATACTTTTCAAAGTAGCTGATTGCCTGCGCCGTGTCATGGTTCTGGTATTGGAACATGGCGGCATAGTTGTAGTAGTCGACCATTGTCAGCATTCTCGACTTGTTCTGAGCCACGAATTTGCTCTTCACGCGCCCCTTCTCATCTGGTTTGACATCAGCCTCATGACTCTTCGTGTAGAAGTCAACCATCTTGTCGAGGTGCATGCAAAATGCGGCAGTATCAAACGGCAGTCCCTGCGCAGCCTTCATAAGCTCAGGGTTAAACAATTTGGCATTATCTTCAGCCACCTGATGATACATTTCTGCAAACTTCGTTGTTTTCGGGTGCTTCAAAGCCTCTTCAAGCAAAGCGGCAGCACCTGCGATATCGCCTTTCTGCTCCAATGCCTGTGCCTTAAAAATAGCAGAGTTCTGAGCAAAAGCTGTTCCGCAGAACAAAGCCATGCCAATGGTAAATAAAAACTTTTTCATTTTAAATTCGATTTATGTTTATTCCTTATTTCTACCGGATTAGTCAAACACGCGCACGCCTACCCCTCCAACGACGAGGAAAAATCATCCTCTGCGCCGGCAGGCTGCTCTGCGCCATTTCCTTCCGTTCCGCCATCAGAAGCCACACCATCAGACATAACGTCCTCCGACGAGACAACATCACCACTGGCAGTTGCATCGTCCTCCGACTCTTCTTCCTTCGGCACCTGACAGACGCTCGCGATGACACCTCCGCGTTTTCCGAGGTCAATGAGCTTAACGCCCTGTGTGGCACGTCCCATGACCCTCACGTCTGAAAGTTTCAAACGGATAGTTATGCCATTCTTGTTGATAATCATCAGGTCGTTTTCGTCAGTCACGGATTTTATGGCAACAACCTTTCCGGTCTTCTCCGTAATGCTTATCGTCTTCACACCCTTTCCGCCACGGTTTGTGACACGATAATCATCAACAAGGCTACGCTTGCCAAATCCCGTTTCGCTGACAACGAGAATCGTTTCACGCTCAGGGTCATTAATGCAAATCATGCCGACAACCTCGTCAGTCTCGTCATGTTCGTCAAGCGTCATACCCTTCACGCCTGTTGCCGTACGCCCCATGGCCCTCACGGCATCTTCGTTGAAGCGGATAGCTCGTCCGTTTCTGTTTGCCAAAACGATTTCGTCTTCGCCATTCGTCAAGCAGACGCCAACAACGCGATCGTCCTCACGGATCGTGATAGCATTCACGCCATTCGTGCGCGGACGAGAATATTCAGAGAGACGCGTTTTCTTGATGACGCCGTTCTTTGTACAGAAGAGCACATAGTGACTATTACAGAACTCCGCATCATTCAATTTCTTGATATGCAAGCAGGCGTTGATGGCATCGTCAGAATCAATGTTCAGCATATTCTGAATCGCACGCCCCTTGGCGTTCTTCGCGCCTTCTGGAATTTCATACACCTTGAGCCAGAAACATTTTCCCTTTGCAGTAAAGAAAAGCATCGTGTTATGCATGGTTGCAGGGTAGATATACTCTATGAAATCCTCATCGCGCGTTGCACCTCCCCTACTTCCAATACCGCCGCGTCCCTGAGTGCGGAAATCGGCCAACGGTGTCCGCTTGATATAGCCAAGATGGCTGATGGTGATGACAACTTCGTCGTCGGCATAGAAGTCCTCAGGATTAAACTCCTCACTTGAAAGTTTGATTTCCGTGCGGCGTCCATCCCCATATTTTTCCTTGACCTCCAGCAATTCGTCCTTCATCACCTTTTTGCAAAACTCATCGTCACTCAAAATCTGTTCGAAATAAGCAATGCGCTTTTCAATCTCCGCATATTCCTGATGAAGCTTATCCTGCTGAATATTTGTCAACTGCGAGAGACGCATGTCAACGATGGCCTTGGCCTGCACCTCGTCAAGACTGAAGCGCTTCATCAAAGCCTCCATAGCCTCCTGCGGCGTCTTTGAAGCACGAATAATTCTCACCACCTCGTCGATATTATCGCTGGCAATGATAAGTCCCTCCAAGATATGCGCCCTTTCCTGCGCCTTTCTGAGGTCATACTTCGTGCGTCTGATTACCACATCATGGCGATGCTCAACGAAACACCTTATACAGTCTTTCAGCGTCAACACCTTCGGACGGCCATGCACCAAAGCAATGCAATTAACGGCAAAACTCGTCTGCAAAGCCGTCATCTTAAACAATTTGTTGAGCACCACATTGGCATTGGCATCTCTTTTCACGTCAACCACAATGCGCAATCCCTCGCGGTCGCTCTCGTCGTTCACGTTTGAAATACCGTCAATCTTGTGTTCGTTCACCAGGTCAGCAATACTCTTGATGAGTTCTGCCTTGTTAACGCCGTAAGGTATTTCGTTAACGATGATTTTGTCATGCGCAACTCCATTTTCAATGTCAGTCTTCGCACGCATCACAACGCGGCCGCGCCCCGTCTCATAGGCACTTTTGACGCCCTGCATACCCATGATGTAGCCACCGGTCGGGAAATCAGGCGCCTTCACATAGTGCATGAGTCCTTCAATGTCAATATCAGGGTTGTCAATATACGCAACACACCCGTCAATCACTTCTCCCAAGTTATGGGTCGGAACATTCGTTGCCATGCCGACAGCGATACCGCTCGCACCATTAACCAAAAAGTTAGGAATGCGCGTAGGCATAACCGTCGGTTCCTGAAGCGAGTCGTCAAAGTTCGGCACCATGTCCACAGTTTCCTTTTCGATATCCTGCATCATGGCCTCGCCGACGAGGCTGAGTCGGGCTTCCGTGTAACGCATGGCCGCAGCAGAGTCGCCGTCCATAGAGCCGAAGTTGCCCTGCCCGTCCACGAGCGGACAACGCATGTTCCAATCTTGTGCCATACGCACCAATGCGCCGTAAACAGAACTGTCTCCATGTGGGTGATACTTACCGAGCACCTCACCGACAATACGGGCCGACTTACGCGTGGGCTTGTCATGCGTATTTCCCAAACCAAGCATACCATACAATATGCGCCGGTGAACAGGTTTAAACCCGTCACGTACGTCAGGCAAAGCTCTTGCCACGATTACAGACATGGAGTAGTCTATATAGGAGGTTTTCATTTCCTCCTCAATATTCACTTTGATTATCTTGTCTTCTTCTGCCATTATATATATAGAACTGTTTGTTCGTTTGTCTCCAGTTGCAAAGTTAAGAAATTAACCCTATATTCGCCCCATCTTTTTGCTTCGATTTTGCCGAAATAGTATTTTTAGCCCATTTTAGACCTTTACAACACGCCATCGGTCACCCCTCGAAATATGAAACGCAATAGCGCACAGGGCTTAAAAGAGGGCTTTAAGACAGAACAAGCAGATTTACACAACGCAACGAACTTACTTATCACGTAGGTAACTACCGTTCACGTTATCTGTCGCTACTTGCAACGAACACACTATATTTTCACATTCAAATTATTCAACTTTTTAAATATCGCCCAATAAAGCCGCTGAGCAATATTCTCATAAGCTCCGCGTTCAACGCGGTAGTATCCTAACGGCTGCTGGGAAAATGCGCAACGGGTCTCTGTACGTATTAAGGCTCTCCATCATAGCCTCCTTCGTCAGGCGCAATTTTCCGCAGAACACTTCTTTGCCGTTCAGGGTGACTGTCACCCTTTTTGAAAGATCGACAAGGTGTTCGTTTAAGAAAACTGTCAAGGTTGCATCGTCGGTCGGCTCGTATTGCTTTTCCCATTTCACAGTGATGCCCCAGTTGGGTTCTTTCAGCGCCGAAATATATTTCACGTTTCTGGCCTGGATATCAACACGATTGTTTGCGATGGACACATCATAGCGCGTACGGAGGCTGTCTGAAGGGCGTTTGTCCACCCGCAGATTATAGAATCCGTTTCTGTGGATGCCGTCCATCTCATAATCCTCCCATATGAAATGGGACGGCCACGGGTTGCGGCGGAACTGCTGCAACCAAGGAGTGGTTGGGCGATAGTCTATGCCGTGTCCCATATTGGGGATGAGTTGGACGCGATGGGCATACTCGCCAGGATATTTGTTCTGCAAACTGTCTAACACGTTTGAGACGTGTTTCGTCAAGAGGTTACGACCAAACATGAAGTCTTTTTCTCCCGTCAGCAAGCTGAATCCAATGTTGCCTATGTTCTCTGGAGGGCAGTTTTCCAACGGTTCGCCGCCCGCCATCGGGCCGACGGCTGCAAGATAGTCAGCGTAGAACGAGGCCAGACGCTGGCTGCCATATGCTCCTTCTGATATTCCGAAGAGGTAAATTCTGTTGGGGTCGGTGGTGTCGTCGAGCATCAGTTGGTCCCAAAGCCATTTCCAGGCCCATTGCTTGGCACGCTGCCACCAACGGTAATATTCGCCCTCGTTGGGGATTTGCGGAATGAAGTATCTTGACGGTGCGTCGGAGAATATCTTGCACCAACTGATACCTGCCGCCCATTCCTGGGCCTTCGGACCTGAACCGTGGATATAGACGAACGTTGGGAGAGAGACGTTTCTGCCTTGCGCCAATTGGCCTTTTGTTCCCCAATAATAAGGCATAACGGCATTTGCCTCCAGACTGTCGGGGAGGTACAGACGGCCGACGTGTGTCGTATCAAGCGTGCTGGTGCTGATCAAACACTGGGTGGCCTCACTCCGCAATTTGCTTTTCCATTGGCTCCAGAGTTGATGACGGAGCGCGTTGGTCTGCCCGACGGCCACAGTTTCGCGACCTTTCAGATTTTCAACTTTAACTGGGTTTGCAGCCTGCATCCCGTGGGGAAGAATTGATGTTTGGGCGGCCATTAATGCGACAGCCGCCATCAATGCGTTAATTTTAATATGTTTCATAGTTTTGAATTGTATTTTCTTTGTCAAATAGGGAACCAGAATTATATTTCTTCTATGGGGATTTAGTAATGGGAAAAAAAACTTGAGCAATTCTGAAGAATAAGGAGTTGTTTTCTTATGCCCTGTTTTTTGTCGCTTTGGGTATTTGTCATCGGCTACATAGCCCGCGATGCTCTCTTTTCCAAATTCCAAAACCAAGAAAAAAATACAGGTTTAAATTGCTCAACTGATTCTTTCACCATTACTTACTTTTCTCTTTTTCCTTTTGCAAGGCTATCTCTGAGAGCGTCTGCGTGTCGGACGCATAAATTGCAGCTGGAACATGTTTCTCCGTTTCGTCAATAAAAATCCCGAAGAAAGCGGCAGAAAGGCCGTTCCCGTCGTCTTCAGATTGCTTCAATATGTTTGTCACAAAATTGAAGCAGGAGTTTCTTGCATCAACGGGCGATTTAGGCTCAAAATGGTTTCTATCGCGCGGATAGGAAATTTCCGACACTATCAGCGGTTTGTTTATCCGCCTCGAAAAACGGAGATAATCATCAAAATATTCCTGTGCCTTTATATAAACATTTGGCAATGTCTGATAGAGTGATGACGTGTTTGTCCATTTCCATTCAAGCGGCAGCAAATTCATGTTTATATAGTCGACCTCAGGAAGGTTCATCAAGTCGTCCATCAATGTCAAGTCCGCTCTGCTGTGGCGTCTGTTGCCGCAGGATATTGACACGAGATGATTGGGGTCGGTCTGCTTGAGCGAAGTCAAAACCCTTGCATAGTCGGCAACGGCATCATCCGAAGAAACGCCCATGCTTTCGAAACGGCCGATTTCCCAGGAAAATACTGCTGAAGACTGGAAGAGGGATTTGCGTGACTTTGGCATTTTGCATTTCGCGGTTTGGCAGACAACTGCATTGTAATCTTCAACATCATATCCGCCTATCATTGAATCATTTGCAGGCTCACAGTTCAAGCAAAGCACAACATACTGATGCAACTGTTCCACATGCTCAACGATGAGAGCCAAAGCCGCCAGCACGCTGTCGTTCTCGGCTTTCGCCATGTTTCTTTTATCATGCCGGAGGGCGATTTTTAAAGGTACATTTAACCTGACAAACGTCACACCCTGGCTACTGAGAAAATCAAGATTTGGTTGCACCACTTCTTTGAAAGCAGTTGGATGCGCTGCCACCATCTCCACTGCGGAGGGATAGTTTATGCCGGAGAACACGACAGGGTTCACAGAACGGGGCGACAGACAGAATCTCCCGTTCTTTACGCAAGCATAATCTTTTTTTTCCGAAGTGTCGTTTGCTGCGGCCCAGACAAGCAAGGGCAAGGCAGACAGGCATAACAAAGCTATTTTAATCAATTTCATATCAATAAGGCGGGGGCTGGAATTTTCAAACGATTCTTCGGAAAAAATCGGCAAATGCCATTCAGCTCGCAAGTTTTTAGTTTTGGCAATGGTAAAAAAATAACTTGAGCAATTTTGAGGAATAAGGAGTTATTTCTTATGCCCTGTCAAAAAGACTCAACTTATCCTTTCACCATTACTTGGTGGAAAAGATTTAATTTATTTGCACGCGCCTCATCCAATTGTCGGACCTCGTTTTTCGAAGACACATAATCGTTTCTGAGACGGCATTGCTCTTCTTCGTTTTCTTCTATAAACTGCAGTCGCTGCGTCTTGTTTGTCAACTTCGACGCAACGATGACCATTTGAGAGGCGTCCTTCACCCAAAAGACCGGTCCGCCATAGGCAGGGGCAATTTTCAGAGCTGTATGCAACTTGCTCGTGGTTGCCCCTCCCAGCACAACTGGCGCAGAAACGCCGGCTTTTCTCAACGCTTCGACCGTTTGGATCATTTCATCGAGGCTCGGCGTTATGAGTCCGCTCAACCCGATGAAATCGGGATGTACTTCAAGCGCGCGTTCCACAATGGTTTCAGAGGGACACATCACTCCCAAGTCCACTATCTCATAATTATTGCAAGACAGCACAACAGAGACGATGTTTTTCCCGATATCGTGCACGTCTCCCTTCACGGTTGCCATTATCGCCACGCCCGCTTTAGCACCTCCCTTTTGTGAGGCTTCAATGTGGGGTTGGAGAAGAGAGACTGCCGCTTTCATAGTGCGGGCGGTTTTCACCACTTGCGGCAAAAACATTTTCCCTTCGCCAAACAAATCTCCCACGTGGTTCATAGCGTTCATCAATGGGCCTTCTATGATATCAATGGCACTTTCATATTTTGTAAGTGCCTCATTGATATCTTCTTCTATAAAGTCATTTACACCATTTATCAAAGCATGCTGCAAGCGTTTTTCCACGCTATCTTCACGCCATTTTTGAGTATCAGCAACGGCTGTTTTCCCTTTGCCTTCAGCGGCAATTTTCTGTGCCATCTCCACCAAGAGGTCTTGCTTCTCCGCCCTATTGAATATCACGTCTTCCAGGGTCTCACGCAGTTTGGCGGGAATATCGTCATACATGACACTGGCAGCTGGATTGACAATGCCGAAGTCCATTCCCCTTTTTATATTATGGTAAAGGAACACGGCGTGCATGGCTTCGCGGACATAGTTATTACCCCGAAAAGAAAAAGAAAGATTGCTCACACCACCGCTGACATGTGCTCCTGGCAGGTTTTTACGAATCCACTCCGTTGCACGAAGAAAATCAAGCGCATACGAATTATGCTGCGCAATGCCAGTGCAAATGGCCAATACATTGGGGTCAAAAATAATGTCTTGCGGGGGCATGCCCACCACCTCCGTCAGCAAGCGGAAGGCACGCTGGCATACTTCGATTTTGCGTTCGAAGGTGTCGGCCTGACCTTTTTCGTCAAAAGCCATGACCACAACGGCAGCGCCAAATTGCCGAATTGTCCTTGCACGCTGCATGAAGACTTGCTCACCCTCTTTCAGCGATATCGAGTTGACAACACATTTTCCCTGTACGCACTTCAAGCCTGCTTCAATGACCTCCCATTTTGAAGAATCAATCATGAAGGGGATGCGGCAGATGTCGGGGTCGGCGGAAAGAAGATTCAAGAAATGAACCATCTCTGACTTTGCATCCAGCAGTCCGTCGTCCATGTTTATGTCAATGATCTGGGCACCATTTTCAATCTGGTGGCGTGCAATGCCCATTGCCTCGTCATATTTTTTTTCATTGATGAGACGAAGGAATTTGCGCGACCCTGCAACATTGCAGCGTTCGCCGACATTGATGAAATTCTTGTCGGGAGTGATCTCCAAGACATCAAGGCCGGAAAGGGAAAGATGGCCTGCCGCTGCAACAGGAACATGGGGTTTCTTGAAATGCTTGCCATCCATGACGAGGGGAAGGAATTCGGAAATGAACTCATCCGTTGTGCCGCAACAACCGCCAATGATATTAACCAGTCCTTCGTCAACAAACGCCCTCATTTCACGTGCCATCTGCGCCGGAGTCTGGTCGTACTCACCCAAAGAGTTGGGCAAACCCGCATTGGGGTAGACAGAAATGTAATATGGCGCAACAGCCGCAAGTTCCTCAAGATAGGGCTTCAGATCCTTTGCACCAAAGGAACAGTTTAACCCAACCGAAAACAAATCGGCATGCGACACGGAAGCGAGAAACGCCTTTAGCGTCTGTCCAGAAAGCGTTCGGCCAGCCTTGTCAGCAATGGTCACAGACAACATGATGGGCAATTTTCTCCCCGCCTTTTTCATGCAAACCTCTGCCGCCATGATGGCAGCTTTTGCATTCAGCGTGTCAAAAATCGTTTCAATCAGCAGCGCATCAACCCCGCCTTCCATCAGCGCCTCTACCTGTTCAGCGTAAGCGTCAAAAAGCTCGTCGAATGTCAGATCGCGCTTGGCCGGGTCGTTGACGTCGGCACTAATGGCACAGGTTTTATTGGTCGGCCCTATAGATCCCGCCACGAAGCGCGGTTTATCGGGCGTCATGGCAGTGTATTTATCAGCTAAATGTCTTGCCAGTCTGGCGGCTTCATAATTAAGTTCCCGACATATATCCTCGCAGCTATAGTCGCGCATGGATATACGTTGAGAACTAAACGTGTTGGTTTCAATAATGTCTGCTCCCGCCCTGAGATAACGCTCATGAATTTCTTCAATCACCTGTGGACAACTCAACGTCAGAAGGTCGTTGTTTCCTTTTTGCTGTCCAGGTAAATCTCTGAAACGAGAACCGCGAAAATCCTCTTCATTCAGATGGTAACTTTGAATCATTGTTCCCAAAGCACCATCTAAAAGCAGAATACGTTTTTGTATAACATCGCTTATTTCAACCATTTATGTCAATATTTATAGTTAATTGGTGGAAGAAGGGAAATTACAATTACTTCAATAGCGTTTGATGGCCCTATCCATTTCCCTGCGGTCTGCTTTCTCCTTCAATGTCGCACGTTTGTCATATTCCTTCTTACCCCTGCAGAGCGCAATGACAAGTTTGGCACGCCCGTTTTCATCAATGAAAAGGCGCAACGGCACAATGGTGAAGCCAGGTGATTTCGTTTCATTCTGCAAATTGACAATCTCTTTTTTGTTCAACAGCAATTTCCTGTCCCTGCGGGATACATGATTGTTGTAGGAACCGAAGTCGTATTCCGCCACATACATGTTCTTCACCCACATTTCCCCGTTATGAATATAGCAATACGTGTCAACAAGACCTGCTTTTCCAGCACGAATGCTCTTGATTTCCGTCCCCGTCAACACAATTCCAGCAGTGTAGCGGTCAACGACCAGATAATCAAATTCAGCTCGCTTGTTTTTGATATTGATATTCCCGTTTTTTTTCTTGAGTTTATTGTTATTTGCCATAATCTTCTTATTTAGTGATGGTTGAATGGACCAAGGAAACGCCATAGACCAACTGCTCCCGATGCCTACGCTCTTGTGCGTACTTTCTCGATTGTCTGCAATGCTAACACAAGGCGGAAACAATCGCAACCCACTATTTTTCTTTCCCTTAATATCTACGGCTCAGCAGATATTTACAGGAAAATCCAACCTCTACTCAACAACATGCACAAAGTTGTCCAGATGCTCATCAACATAATGGGCTATCATCGCAGTCCATTCCTCTTCGTTTTCAACGAAGGAATCATCAAACTCGTCAAACTGTGGAAATTGTTCAAAGAGCGCCATGAAATCCTCGTCAGAACGTTCCTTCTCAAGTTCCGCCCTGTTTTTGTCATACACTCTATGGGCCTTCCGGATGATAGACGCCAATTCGTCCATCCCCCACCCTTCAACAGCACGGGCAAACGGATTACGGAAGAAGAAAGAGCCATATCCATTATATATGAGTTGGATGAAGCCGCCATCCATAACCTCCTCGCGGAGAATAAAATATCCCCACAGCGTCACCTGCTCGGCATTCAAGTTGCCCAACGCCGCAGCATTCAATTCGCCGCCCGCTGCATCGGCAATAGCGTCTTTTACTGCCAGGACAAACTCATCGACTCCTTCCTGTGCGGCCTGTTTCAGTGTCTCAGATGAAATATTTACTTCCATGCTTCTTTTATTGCTCGTTAATGGTTAGATGGTCACAGGGGTTAGGGATGTTGGAAACAAAAGGATTCTGATGAAAAGCAAGAATCTCTGTCTCCTCAATCTGCATCAAAACCCTACCCCACTTACGCGACACGCAAGTTGGTGTTCAAAAATTGCTTATATTGAACGCCAACCTATTTTATCGGGAGGCGTTGCTGTCAAAAGCCACACGCCAAATTCCACCAAACAAATCCGCGTAACACCTCTCAGAGGGCCGCATGCCGCAGCCTTGAAAAGTCCACGCGTTCTTTCGTTGGATTTCCAACCGCGAAGATACTAATAAATTGCCAAACAAGCACCATCGCTTCCAACGTTCTCATTGAGGTCTTGCCACAAGATTTCCTTGACTGTCGACAAGTCCGTATGTTGTTCTCAACACGCGGAACTCCGTCCGTCTGTTTAGCGAATTACACACCTCCTGTTGCTCCGGATTCAGCTTCAGAATAAATTCTTCCGTAAGGACGTCATTTTCATGAAGGAAGGGATATTTTTCTGTCATTTTTTTTGACACGGTCTTCGGTTGGCTCTCGCCATAGCCCTTCGCCGTCAGTCTCTCTGCTTCAATACCGTGTTCCGTTAGATACTTGACAACACTCTCCGCACGGCGTTGTGACAATCTTTCATTATATTCCGCACGTCCGCGGTAATCACAATGCGCACTCAATTCGATGGTAATGTTAGGGTTTTCCTTCAAAACCTTCACGAGGCGATCTAATGCTTCGCGGGAATTGTCCGTCAGGTCGGCCTTGTCGAATTCGTAATACACACCGCGCACAAGAACTGGGATGCTGATTGAAGGCAAGGGAAATTGCAAGACATACTGGTGTTCTTTCTGCGCCAAAGAGTCAACCGTCAGTTCTGCACGATAGTTCAGATACCCCCTGCACGTAGCTAGAAACAAGTATTTCCCGCCTGGCGCCAACGGCTGCTCAAATGATCCTTCAAGATTGACTCCGATTTTCATATTGGTACCGTCGTTGCCCACCATATAAACCACGGCCTCAGGCAGTTCATAGCCATCTTGTTCATACACCCATCCCTTGACACTCAGAAGTATCTCCGGGAACGAAAAACTGTAAATTTTGTCCCATCCACGCCCTGCTGAAGCACGATTAGAGGAAAAGAAACCGCGGTTGTGCAATCCCTCAAAGGTAATGCCGAAATCATCGCCGTTGCTGTTCATGGGATAAGGCAAATGCGCCACCTCCCAGTGTTTTGTCAAAGTGTCTTCTTTGGCGCGATACAAGTCAAGTCCGCCTAAATTCGGTTCGCGTCCGTCGGAGGAAAAATAGAGTTCCCCCGACGGACGGAAAGCAGGAAACATTTCGTTGCCTGGCGTATTGATTTCTGGTCCGAGATTCTCCACGACCCCGATGCCATGCCCTCCAACAACTGAGGCTCTCCAAAGGTCATAACCGCCATATCCTCCTGGCATATCGGAAACGAAATAGAGCCACTTCCCGTCGGGCGAGAGCGCTGGATGGGCATACGACGACAGTGTGTCGGCTGTTATTTTCAACGTCTGCGGCTTACCCCATTTGGCATCGTTTCTTGTGGAAGTCCATATTTCCGCCATGCGCGGATACTGCGGGTCGGAACGACACACCGTGAAATACATGGTGTTTCCGTCCTCTGTGAAACACGCAGCGCCCTCGTCCCATTCCGAATTCAGTTCACCTTCTGCCGCCTCTGGACTTTTCCAATGTCCTTTTTCGTCTTTTTTCAAGCAATAGATGTCTCCAGACTTCGTACCAGTTATGCCACTCATCTGTCCGCCCGTACCCGAATTTCGAGTGGAGGAAAAATAAACGGCAGAACAGTTACGATCTGAAAAAGCCGGACAATAATCTGCCCTTGAACTGCTGAAGTTCTTGTCCAGTTTGACAGTATAAGCCGAACCAGTCTCCCGGATGGCGGGAGCTTTCTGCGAAGACCTGTAACCAGCAAGCGCCAACACATCTTCTGGATTCTTTTCAAGATATGTTTTATACTTCTCTTCCGCGCCCTTGTAATTGCCTGCGTAGCGCAACATGTCGCCCTGCTTGCGGAGCACCAAACTGTCGGCAACGCCAAACCGTTCCGCATTCTTATAGGCCGCTAATGCGCGTCCCACATTGCCAAAGGAGCGGTAAGCTTCACCCATCTTGTAGGCCAACACCCCGCGCGAAGCACGCTCACGGGGTGATGTCTGCATATAGGCCCGCCTATACAAAGAAGCGGCTTCCTGATATTCTCCGATGGCCATGGCGGCGTCAGCACGCCGCGTTGTGCGCTCGGCATTTGAACAAGCGCACAAGGCAGACATGATGACAACGGGAACAAGCCCCTGTATGATTTTCTGAATACTGATACACATAATAGATACTTGCAATAACTGGATGACAATTCACTTGCCGGCTTTCATGCCGTTCAACGTATGGAGCGTGATGGGAAGCGCCAAGGCAAAAGTGCAGACATCACTTGCCGACTGGCAAACTTCAAGTCCCGCCAACCCCCAAAGGGAGGGCAATATGCCAATCAGGGGGATAAAAAACAAACCGCTGCGTGCCGCAGCCACAAGATTTGCCCTCAAGGGCTTCCTGATGGTTTGCAAATACATGTTCGACAAACCGATCAGAGGCAGCAGGGGAAACGTCAGAAACTGCCAGCGCAAGGCGCGCGTGCCGATGTCTATGACCGTAGCATCGTTACGAAATTCCCTAACTATTTCTGGGGCAAAAGCAAAGCCCGCCGCTGCAACAACGGAGAGGAAAATCGTGCCATATTTCACGCAGAAGAAAAAGCCCTCACGCACACGACGATAAAGTCCCGCACCGTAGCAAAAGCCACATAGCGGCTGGAATCCTTGTCCAAATCCGATTATAGTAGCGAAGATAAAGAAGCAAAAACGCCCCACAATTGACATGGCGGCAATTGCAGCATCGCCATATTTCCCAGCAACAACGTTGAGCGTCAGCGTTGACAACGAGGCAAGCCCCTGTCGGGAAAGTGATGGCGTGCCGCCAAACACGATTTCCTTCAGGAAAATGCTGCGGAAAGCAAACAACGGAAGACAGATGCCGACACCTCCACCTCTAAACGACATACAAAGCAGGATGAGAAAACCGACAACCTGACTGATGAGGGTTGCCATCGCAGCGCCGTGTATACCCATATCAAAACTGAAAATCAGCAGGGGGTCAAGCAATATGTTCAACACTGCTCCAGAGAGCACGCCGAACATGGCATACATGGCGTTGCCTTGAAAACGCATCTGATTGTTGAGTGTGAAAGAGGTTGTCATAAAAGGAACGCCGAGCAAAACAATGCCCAGATAGTCCTTTGCATATGGGAGTATTGTGGGCGTTGATCCGAGTCCGATTGCAATCGGTTCCCAAAAAGCCAGACCTATGATTGCCACAACACACCCTATCATCCAACTTAAAACAAGACCCGTTGTTGCCATCATCTGAGCGCGACGCACACATCTCGCACCCAAAGAACGCGACATAAAATTGCCAGATCCATGACCAAAGAAAAAGCCAACGGCCTGCACCACCGACATCATACTGAAAGCGATTCCAACAGCGGCCGTACTCTGCGTGTTGATACGTCCGACGAAATACGTGTCTGCCACATTATACGCGCTGGTTATCAGCATCGAAATGATTGTCGGTATTGCCATTGTCAATATCACACGCGATACCGGAGCTTTTGTCAAAAACACGTATTTATCTCTTCCTGTCTTCATGAATTCTCTTTGCTTGATGCAAAGTTAACATTTGGCGGGCTCTCCTGCAAATTAATTTCAGCCAAATGTGACTAACAGCCCTGTCCTCTATGTCTGTCAGCGAACGCTGCCCCGCGTTCAACTGCGTCCGACTCCAAGCACAACTGCGTCTGGGCCCATGTGCAACTGCATCTGGGCCCACGTTCGAACGTATCTGGCCCCATGTGCAGTTGCATCTGCTCCCAGATTCGAACGCATCTGCTCCCACGTTCGCGGACAAAAATAGGCATTAAACAAGCAAAATTGCAAGGTACAAATACCAAGATGGATTGTAAAAGTATTAACTATCAAGCATTTGTCTACTTTTACATTGATTATAATCAAAAAAATACATAACTTTGCACCCAATAATTCCATTTAACATCACAAAATAGTCAATTATGTTACAAGAAAAAGCTGGAGAAATCGCCGGAAAAATCTGGGATACTCTCAACGAAAATGGTGAAATGTCGGGCAAGGATTTGAAGAAGGCTGTCAAAGCTAAATCCGAAAAGGAACTTTATCTCGGTTTGGGTTGGTTGCTCCGCGAAGACAAAATCGTCTGCACAGCCACAGACAAGGACTATAACTTCTCGCTTAAATAATTCCAGCAACGAGGTTATAAGCCATTGGTACGAATCTTCATTTCCTCCTCTTTATCGCTTTCGACAGAAAACATCCCTAAGCAAAGGAGGAATATCTACAAAAGAAAGCCCTGGTCGTTCTGACTCAGGGCTTTTGTTTTTACCACAGAAAACAGATAGCAGCAAAAAACTGACACCTGCTTAATTTTGTTTCTCTTTTAGCGCTGGGATTCTCAACGCCGTCCCAACGACAATGTTGTCGGGATTCGAGATATTATTATACTGAACTATGTATTTGGAAAACTCCTTATTGCCATAGATACGTCTGGCTATCATCGAAAGGGTCTCATTAGTCTTCACCTTATGGATGCTTTGTAAACCAGAGATGGAATACTTCTTCTTTAGGCTGTAGGAAACTGGCAGTTCCTCTTTTTTTGTGCCATCCTTTTGTGTCGCCTCGTCATTCTCTTTTGCCAACACATTTTCGTCGTGCATGGCGGCCACACTGTCTTTTTTATCTTCCTGCACGACTTTGGCTGAATCCCCTTCCGCCGCTGTCGCTGCATTTGCCGCCGTATCTGTGTTGTGCTGATGGGTATTTACCACTTGGCTGGCATTGCTCCCTTCCTCACAAGGCGGACAAAAGACCTTGTAATAGCCAGCGAAGTAGCTTAGCGCTAAAAGGATAGATACAAACAAGAAGATGGCTATCACTTTCCACCAATTGGGACGCTGCATAGCGCGTGTCACTTTCAGGACATATCTGAACGGATAGGGCTTTCCCGTTGTGTGCGACACTCTTGAATAATAGGGCTCTTCTTGATTGGCGTTATCTGACTCACAATCCGATCTACGAGCATCGGAGGCATGATGGAAGGCTGCATCAGCCGGCTCCACACTTTGAGACACAAACGCCAAATCTTTAGCATTCTCGACATTATCATCCGTAGATTTTTTTTCCTTATCGAATGGTAATCCACCGTCTTCCACATCTGAGTCAACATGCCTATTTAAGTTCTCTGTTACCTCTGTACCCACTGCCTCATCCGAGGAAACGTCACCATCAGGATTGTCAACGCAGTCTTGGCCAAGGCCATCGCCCAAAGAAGTCGACGGCTCTGGAGAAGCCACCTTGCTTTGCGCTGTCGCGGCATCCCCCTGCTGCACCACATTTTCAGCCCCCCTCTGTGAAAGCAACGACAAATCTTCTTTTTCTGGCATTTCTTCATCAGACGATTCGTTCAACGGGTTCTGTCCGCCATCGGTCTCTTCCGTCTCCAGTGCCTGCTCCATTTCTAAGACGTCGTCATTAGCAATGGAAGCCATTTCTTCCAAATTCGTTTCATCGTTGATGGCAACGGTTTGAAAATGGGCAAACGGACTATTAATCAAATCCTTCAAATCGTTATCCGGAATGAAAGAAGCCTTTGCGTGACCACTGATTTGAATGCGTTCTCCAGTATTTACGTTAATGCTTTCACGATCTGACACGTTGATCAACTTAAAAGTACCAAACCCCTTAATCTTGACATACTTATCTGCCAAGAGGCCCGCTTCAATGCTTTCGAAAAAGATGCTGCAAAACTCATCCAGTTCTGTTTGTGAATAATCACCATTTTCAGCCATGCAGGCTATTATTTCTTGCAAGAGCGCATTTTTTTCCATGTATAAAAACGGTTTGGGTTATATCTGAAAACTATTATTCTTAATCGAAAATCTTGAGATCGGAGACAAATCAGCACCTTTCTTTCCATAGAAGAAAGGCTACTCTCTCATCAAAATCCTTCCCCTAAACGAGATGCCCTTCCATTCAAAAGCATCACAGTTCAGGACTTGCCGGAGCATCAAGATTTACTGTCCGACAATTTCTTTATTTTATCTTTTAACATCAAGCTTGGCTTGAACGACAATGCAAGACGCGGAGGTACGAGCATCTTTTGCTTGGTATTGGGATTGGTTACAATTCGCTCCAATTTCTTCTTTACCTCAAAGGTGCCAAATCCCTGTATAGCCAAGCTGTCATCTTCACTCAAATGGCTGGCCATTTCTGTGACGAAGGCGCTAACCATTTGCTGGACATCTTTGGGGCTTTTGCCCAAGCGTGCGCTCATGCCAGCAATTAATTCTTTGTTATTCATGACGTCTTATAATATATGTAAATGATCGAACGCTTTGTTGATGATAACGGCGGATTCTATAAAATCCAACTGTCTGCCTAACATCTATTGCCATGAGAATTCCTCCTTACAAACAGACGTTCAAGACCAAAGCCGACCAAAGAGCATCAGGCGCTCTGTTCAACAACTGTACCATAGAGATCGAACGTATCAGCCGAAACGATTTCCACTTGATAGAAGTCCCCTATATTCAACGCACCTTCGCTATGCGGAATCAACACCTCGCAGTCAACTTCAGGGGAATCGGCTTCGGTTCGTCCCACATAATAATCGCCCTCACGTCGGTCAATAATGGTTTTAAAGACCTTTCCTTCCTTTTGGGAGTTCAACTCCGTCATAATGCCTTCCTGCACCTTCATCACCCTGTCAAGCCGGCTCTGCTTGACATCCTCTGGAACGTCATCTTCATAGTTAATGGCAGCATAGGTGCCTTCTTCTTCGCTATATGCGAAGGCCCCCATTCTGTCGAACTTTGCCCACTTCACGAAGTCAATCAGCTCATCAAAATCAGCCTGGGTTTCACCTGGGAAACCAACCATAAGCGTTGTGCGCAAAGTGATTTCGGGAACATCTTCGCGAATCTTTTTTATCAAACTGATGGTTTCTTCCTTCGTTGTATGACGCAACATGTTTGACAAGACGTGATCGCTGATATGCTGCAAGGCGATATCCAAATATTTGCAGACGTTTTGGTTACGACGAATCACTTCCAACAAATCAACAGGGAAATTATTAGGGTACGCATAATGCAAGCGAATCCATTCCACCCCTTCAATCTTAGCCATTCTGTCAACCAGTTCAGCAATACATTGCTTGCCATACAGGTCAACGCCATAGAATGTCAGTTCCTGGGCAATAATCTGGAACTCCTTCACGCCTTTATGAACAAGACCCTCCACTTCCTGCAAAATATCCTCCATGGGACGGCTCACATGCTTTCCCGTAATGATAGGTATGGCGCAATAGGCGCATTTCCGGTTGCATCCTTCCGCGATTTTGACATACGCATAGTGGGAAGGAGTTGTCACTGCGCGTGCCTCCACGGAATCACATCCACTTTCCATATTTAAATCCGAAAGCAGTTGCTTCCAATCGAATTTACCATAGAATTTGTCAACTTCTGGAATTTCCTCCATCAGTTCATTTCTATAACGTTCAGACAGACACCCCATCACATAGACCTGATTAATCAAATCCTGCGCTTTCTTTTCACAGAGCGAAAGAATCATTTCTATGCTTTCTTCTTTAGCGTCACCTATGAATCCGCACGTATTCACAACGGCAATGTCGCCATGCAATTCGTCCGGATTGTGGAACACATCTATCCCTGCCGACTTGAACATGGCCATCAGATGCTCTGAATCAACCAAATTCTTTGAGCATCCCATTGTAATTATATCAACTATATGACGAGGCATTATCTTATTCTGTTTTCTTTACGTTAAACTAATAAGGGCTATCCTAAGAATTACATTTTGGAACGCATGTGACTGCGCTTGAACCATTGCTTCCTTCTAGGAAAACGATTCCGGCACACCAGTTCCTTAGAACACCCCAACGAATTACACTTTTGATGATTGATTATTAGGTGCAGAAAAATATGTTTTTCTGCATCACCATTCAAAGTTTCGAACCGCCAAACAAAGAATCAACGAACTCCTTTGAATTAAAAGGCTGAAGATCTGTCATTTTCTCTCCGAGTCCGATGTATTTCACAGGCACCTTCAACAGATTGGAAATTCCTATCACGACACCACCTTTCGCCGTGCCGTCTAATTTCGTCACAGCCAAAGCCGTGACTTCCGTTGCCTTGATAAACTGCTTGGCTTGTTCATAAGCATTCTGCCCTGTCGAGCCGTCCAACACGAGCAACACTTCATCTGGAGCCTCTGGCACGACCTTATGCATGACATTTTTAATCTTAGACAATTCATTCATAAGGTTCACCTTATTGTGCAAACGGCCGGCGGTGTCGATTATCACCACATCTGCCCCCGCAGCCTTGGCCGCACTGATTGTGTCGAAAGCAACGCTTGCGGGATCGCTTCCCATCTGCTGCTTGATGACAGGAACGCCGATACGTTCGCCCCAAATATCAAGTTGCTCGATGGCGGCGGCACGGAAGGTATCGGCGGCTCCTAAGTAAACCTTTTTCCCGATTGCCTTAAACTGATATGCCAATTTGCCAATGGTTGTTGTCTTCCCGACACCATTCACGCCGACAACCATGATGACATAAGGCCTTCCAGTGTCGGGAAGCGTAAATCCGTCATGTCCGTCGTCGTTTCCGCTTTTCGTCAGCAATGCGCCTATTTCTTCTCTCAGAATCTCATTCAGTTCCGAAGTATTGACATACTTGTCCTTCGCAACACGATCTTCAATCCTGTGAATAATTTCCAACGTTGTATCAACTCCGACATCCGATGTTATCAAGACGTCCTCCAAGTTGTCGAGCACTTCGTCGTCAACTTTGTCCTTTCCTGCAATTGCGCGAGCAATCTTCGAAAAGATGCCAACCTTGGTTTTCTGCAAGCCGGAATCCAACGTTTCCTTCTTCTCCTTCTTTGAAAATAAACTACTGAAAATGCCCATGTTTCCTTTTGTGTTATTTTTACTATACATCCATCCACCCGACATCTCTGATTTTTATGTGCCGCCCTCTTCAACAGGTGGCCAGAATCATTTCATAAGAAAGTTGTCAAAACCATTTTATCAGATCAGATGCCCACTTATGTCATATTCCGTTGTCACAGTTTCAGAATATTCGCTACAAACTTAGCAATTTATTTTGGAACGACCGTGTTTGGCACATAAAAAAACCCTCCCTTTTCGGGGAGGGTTCAATTTTATTTGAAACTTTAAATTAGTTCTTGAAGAAATCCTTAACGGCTTCATTCGGAACCATTTGTTCGTCAAAAATATATGCACCAGTCTTAGGGCTCTTTACCATTTTGATCACCTTAGTATAAGAACGACCATCGGTCTTACCCTCCTGAAGTGTAGCGACTGTTTTCTTTGCCATGGTTTATAATTGAATAGAGTTATAAGATAATGTATTATTTAATCTCCTTGTGAATCGTCATTCTCTTGAGGATAGGATTGTATTTTTTCAATTCCAAACGCTCAGGAGTATTCTTACGGTTCTTTGTAGTAATATATCGAGACGTTCCTGGCAGACCGCTCTCTTTCATTTCAGTACATTCGAGAATTACTTGTACTCTATTGCCTTTTGCTTTCTTTCCAGCCATTGTATCGAATTAATTAGCCAATTACTTTAATATTTTTCCAATCGCAATATCCCTTGGATACGGCATTATTAAGTGCAGCATCAAGGCCAACCTTGTTGATGAGGCGCAAACCAGCTGCGCTGATCTTGAGGCTAATCCAGCAGTCCTGCTCAACGTAGTAGAATTTCTTTGTAAACAAGTTCACATCGAAAGTACGCTTTGTGCGGCGCTTTGAGTGAGAAACATTATTGCCAACCATGGCTTTTTTCCCTGTAATCTGACAAATCTTAGACATTGCTATCGCTTGTTATTTTATTTAGAGCTTTTTGAATTGCCTGTCCCGTGCAAGAGAGCTTCGGATGTTATTGTTGCGTAATCTTGGGGTGGTACCCTCCGCCACTCTTGCGAAGCGACAATTCATTTTCGGGGTGCAAAGTTAGTGATTATATTTCTTTCTGCAAAATTTACAGGCACTTAATTACGCGTTTTTTTCGCTCCAAATAAATATCCCGAACAAATCAAGCGCCGAAATGCCCCAAACATCACAACAGCCCAACCATTCTTTCCAAATCTTGCACGTTCCAGACGAAATGCGCATCAGGATATTTTCCCCGCAAGAAATCCTCATCACGAAATCCCCACAAAACGCTCAGACAGGGAATGCCAACAGCCTTGGCGGTTTCGATATCCACTTCCGAATCTCCAACATAAACCGTCTGTTCGCAAGTGCTCCGAAGTTCCCCCATAGCCTTCAAAACGGAATCCGGAAACGGTTTTCTGCGAACATCGGCGCTTTCTCCGATTGCAACGCTTATCACATCTCTGAAAAATCTTTCATTCAATTCCGTCACCGCTGGCTGCAATTTGTTTGAAACAATAGCCAACTTAAATCCCTCTTCTTTAAGTGCCCTCAGCATTTCAACGATGCCCTCGTATGGCCTTGTTGCATCAAGACAATGGTCAACGTAATGCGCCCTAAACGACTGAAAAACGGGAAGGAAACGTTCCTCATTGCTGGCAATGCGTTCACCAACGGCTTTTTCCATCAGAAACCGGATTCCGTTACCGAGAAAAGACCTCACTTCCTGCTTTGTACGTAGCGGCAATCCATGTTTCTCCAGCGCATAGTTCACACTCTCCACCAAGTCGTCCAACGTGTCAAGGAGCGTTCCGTCAAGATCAAAAACGACAGTGTCTACCTTATTCATAATTCTTTTTTCTGTTTTCGACTGCAAATTTATAGAAAAGAAACGTGCTGAGTAATGACGAAAGAATAAGCTGATCAATTTTGACAGGGCATAAGAATATAATTTCTTACTCCTTAAATTGGTCAAGTTATTTTTTACCTTTACTAAAGAACCGCCATTGATTACAATTCGAAGCAAAGAAAAAAATGCCGCCAATCCCACGTCAGCCTCTCATGGCGAGTTTGGGCCAGAGGTTGCTATACCCAACAATTTCATCAACAAAGATACGGAAATCTCCCCGCCCACCCAAAGGAACCTGCAAGAAAAATCCACGCAAACGCCCGTTGAATCTATCGTTAAATCTATCGAAATGAAGGTGGAGACATCCAAGCCAAACGAAATTATGCAATTCAATCAAAAGTTTCAAGCTGCGGATTTGTTCGTGTACACGGATTGCGCTAACTTTGCATGATAAATAGTGGCAGTCTTTCATTCTTATGTGTATCTGCACTTCTAATCAGAGCACACGGATAACACAGACTGCGCCCCTCGGCAAAGCATCCCAAGGCGGCGGAAAATCCGTATCTGGTTTACATCGCATGCAGATAATATATGAATCTTTTCCGACACCTATTTAAAACATGCTAAAAAATCCGACATCTGTTCCAATGAGAAAAAAAATATTACTCACATTATTTTATATTATCGGCTGCGTCTATAGTGTAGCTAGTTCCGGCATAACATGCTGCAACATGGCTCCGGCGGACTCTGCCGACATGCTCATGCAGGCAGACACAGCAAGAGCGAATGGCGGAACAACGGAAAACGCGCGCAGAGAGCAGGGCATCATCCGGCGCGTCTGCAATTATTTCCTTGATGCCAACAAGACCTCGAACCGCAAATTTGACTTCGGGGTGCTACCTGGTCCCCACTATTCCTCCACCGTCGGACTCGGACTCGGCGTTGTTGCAACAGGCCTGTATTCGCTCGACCGCTCTGATTCAACGCTTCAAAAATCCAACGTCACGCTCTATGGCGACATCACCACAAAAGGATTTCTGATGCTCGGACTTAAAGGCAACAACATATTCAAAAAAGACAAATACAGGTTAGACTATCGTCTCTATGCCTATACTTTCCCGACACATTTCTGGGGCATCGGCTTCGACAAGGGAAAGCGAGACGAAAACGACACGGAATACCGCCGCATCAAGTTCGACGCAATGATGCGCTTTCTCTTTAAGATTGCCCCAAGATTGTACATGGGACCAACTGCAAATTTCCAATTTGCACAGGCGCAGGATATAGACCCCGTCGGGGTGCCGCTTTTTGAAGGACAAGGCAAGACAACTCGAACGCAGTCGTTGGGGCTGACACTCACCTATGATTCGCGCGACTTCATCCTCAACGCCAACCGTGGATTTTTCTTACAACTCGACCAAACCTTCGCGCCACGCTTTCTCGCCAACAGTTATTGCTTCTCTGCCACTGACGTCACGGCGAGCACCTATACCAGAATCTGGAAGGGCGGCATTTTGGCAACGGAATTCCATTCCCATTTCATCTACGGGAAACCGGCATGGAGCATGATGAGCGACGCAGGATCGAGCAGCAGGCTTCGTGGATACTACGAAGGACGATACCGCGACAAAAACATTGCCGAACTGCAAGTGGAGCTCCGCCAGCATATTGTCGGGCGCCACGGCATAGCCCTCTGGGGCGGCGTCGGAGAGGTGTTTCCCGATTTCCAGTCAATGAGATGGGAAAAAATTCTGCCTAACGCTGGCATCGGTTATAGATGGGAATTCAAAAAACGCGTGAATGTCCGCGTTGACTATGGATTCACAAGAGACGGCGGCGGATTCATATTCAACATCAACGAGGCATTTTAGTCATGGCGTAAGAAATCTGAAAAAAGAGCCGACAAAGGGAGGTAGAACTCCCCGGACGCATAAAACCACATTCGCCCGAATCAGACAAACTGCCAACAACTCCACCACACAGCATCTCCACATAGACAATAACATACCGAAACCTGCAGCAACGCAACACCGCTGCTGCAAAAAAACAAGATAAAGAATGAAGAAAAAGACGCTTTTGACCGTCATGGCCATTCTCGCAAACGGCTTGCTCGCAATGCACGCCAGAACACAATCACCTGAAATCAATCAAAGCGATGTTGAAAAAGAACTAAACGAGAAAATTGAGTTTTTCAACTTTGGCAGGTTCGACACATGGCTCACGAGAAACATCAAAGAAAGCGGCATCATCGGCGGCAAAACCAAAACGCTTTATGAGATTGCCCCCAATGCGACGTGGAACAACAACAATCCTTATCACGGACTCGGCGGTTCGCCCTGGGCCACGTCAAACGTGCTGGCAAAGGTTTCTGGCATAACCAAGACCAACACATCTGTCTACAGGGAAGCCCGCCCCGGCCACGGCTACTGCGCCAAGCTCTACACACATCTTGAGGAATGCAAAGTGCTGGGCATCGTCAACATCAAGGTGCTCGCCGCAGGATCCATCTATTTAGGACAAACACAAGAACCCATCACGGGAACCTCCAATCCGATGAGCAAGCTTGATGCCGGGCTGGCATTCCACAAACGTCCGAAAGCCATCATGTTCGACTATCGCGTTAAACTCTCTGGAAAACCCAATAGAGTCAAGCAGACAGGATTCAGCAAAGTGCAAACCATTGCCGGCATAGACATGCCCGATGTCATTCTCTATCTCCAGAAGCGATGGGAAGACGCTAAAGGCAACATACACGCCAAGAGAGTGGGAACCCTGGTCCACCATTTCAGCCGCTCCACAAACGGATGGGTAAACAACGCCAAATTCCCCATACATTATGGCAACATAACGGGGCAGGCTTTCTTCAAAAACTATATGGGGCTCACTTCAGGAGGCAACACCAAATACGCCAAAAATAGCAAAGGAAAGATGGTAAAAGTCATCGAAGAAGGCTGGGCTGGCGAGAGCGAAACCCCAACACACATCGTCCTCCAGTTCGATTCGAGCCACGGCGGCGCATACATCGGCAGTGTCGGAAACACACTTTGGATTGACAACCTGCGATTAGTTTACTGACAAACAAACGGGCTCTGAATTGTTTTTTTACAACGCATCCCTTAAGAACATACCATAATAAACAAAATACAACATGCACACAGTAGACGAATTAAACGACCTCCTCATCGATCTCTCTTTTTCTGAAGACATAGGAGACGGCGACCACACAACGCTTTGCTGCATTCCAGACGATGCCATGGGAAAATCGCAGCTCATCATCAAAGAAGACGGTATCCTGGCCGGCATCCGAATCGCAAAAGAAGTATTTCATCGCTTCGACGCCTCGATGCAGGTTCAAGTGCTCATTGAAGACGGCAGCCACGTGAAGAAGGGCGATGTCGCCATGATTGTCACAGGAAAAGTTCGCAGCCTCCTACAAACAGAGCGACTGATGCTCAACATCATGCAGCGCATGAGCGGAATTGCCACCATGACCGCAAAATATGTAGATCGCCTCAAAGGCACAAACACCCGCGTTCTCGACACGAGAAAAACCACGCCAGGAATGCGAATGCTGGAGAAAGAAGCTGTGAAAATCGGAGGCGGCGTCAACCACCGCATCGGACTTTTCGATATGATTCTCCTGAAAGACAACCACATTGACTTTGCCGGAGGCATCGCCAATGCCCTCGACAGATGTGCAGAATATCAGCGCGAAAAAGGGCTACACCTGAAAGTGGAAATCGAAGTGAGATCGTTCGACGAAATCCGCCAAGTGCTCAACCACGGCGGCGTTGACAGAATCATGCTCGACAATTTCTCCGTTGAAGACACGCGAAAAGCCGTTGAGATGATCAACCACCGCTACGAAACGGAATCCTCTGGCGGCATCACGATCGACACACTGCGCGACTATGCAGAATGCGGTGTTGACTATATCTCCGTCGGAGCGCTCACCCACTCAGTTGCCGGCCTTGACATGTCTTTCAAGGCGTGCTGACCTCCCCGTCGGGAGAAAACCACAAAGGGTGTCCTGAAAAATCAACCCAACCTGGGTTCTTTTCAGGACACCCCTTCTTCCGTAAAAACAAGCTTCGCCGCTATATAAGGTGAAGCCGTTATCGCCGCCCATCCCCCCTTCTTTTTGGGGAGGGAGCAATACCGCTTTCCTATAACAAGACAAAACTGTTTTCCCTCAAGGACATAAAATAAAAACATGCAAAAAACCATCATTACCCTCCTTCTGCTTGCCACCTGCATCATCCAATCTCCGGCATGCACTAGTTTTCTCGTAGGCAAAAAAGCCTCGACAGACGGTTCCACATTCATCACCTACAACCAAGACTCCTTCGGCATGTATGGTTCGCTGGGCCTCTACCCCGCCGCCCGCCATCCCAAAGGCACCATGCGCCGCATCGTCGACGGCGACACCAACCATTTTCTCGGATACATCCCCGAAGCCGAAACAACATATTCCGTTGTCGGAAACATCAACGAGCACCAAGTGTCTGTCATGGAAACCACCTTCGGAGGCCGCGAAGAACTCGTTGACACCGCAGGCACCATCGACTACGTCAGCCTCATGACCATCGCCCTGCAGCGGTCGAAAACCGCACGCGAAGCCATTGCCGTCATGACCACGCTGACACAGAAACACGGCTATGCCAGCAGCGGTGAATCCTTCTCCATCGCCGACCCCAACGAGGTGTGGATCCTTGAAATGATTGGCAAAGGCCCCGAAGAGAAAGGCACCGTGTGGGTGGCCATACGTATCCCCGACGATTGCATCGCTGTCCATGCCAACCAAAGCCGCATCCATAAGTTCAACCTCAAAGACAAGGCCAACGTAATGTATTCAAAAGACGTCATCTCCTTTGCTCGCAAAAAAGGCTATTTCAAGGGCAAAGACGCCGACTTCTCCTTTGCAGACGCCTACGCTCCCGCCGATTTCTCGGCCATACGCATCTGCGAGGCACGCGCATGGAGCTTCTTCAATAAATGGGTCGACGGAATGGAGAAATACCTGCCCTATGCCGACGGCAAGCATATCAAAACGGCCGAAACCATGCCCCTATACTTCAAGCCGAAAACACCGCTTTCCCTCCACGACCTCATGGTCTCCATGCGCGACCACTTCGAAAACACGCCGTTCGCCATCCAAGGAGATGCCGGAGCAGGGTTATACGACATGCCCTACCGCCCATCTCCCCTCTTCTTCACCCACAACGGACGGAAATATTTCAACGAGCGCCCCATCTCAACGATGCAAACAGCCTCCACGATGATAGCGCAGATGCGCCGCAACTTGCCCAATGCCATCGGGGGTATATTGTGGTTCGGAAACGACGACCCCAACATGGTGGCCTACACGCCCGTCTATTGCTGCGCCAAACGCATCCCCGCATGCTACGCCCCCGAAACAGCCAACGACGTGACCTTCTCATGGGAATCAGCTTTCTGGGTGTGCAATTGGGTTGCCAATATGACCTACCCGAGATATTCCATGCTTTTCCCGAGTCTCGAAAAACAGAGAGACGCTCTGGAAACTGCCTACATCAACAACCAAAAAAACGTTGAACAGAAAGCCATCGGCCTCTACAACTCAAATCCCAAGGAGGCCGTAACCTTCCTGACAGACTATTCCGTTAACTGCGCTCAAGACATGCTCAAAACCTGGAAAAAACTGGGGGAATACATGATTGTGAAATACAACGACATGGTCGTCAAGCCAGAATCCGCCGACGGAAAATTTCTCCTTACACCCGACGGCATCGCCGTCCCACCAACACGTCCAGGCTATAGCGAAAAGGCAAAAGAAATGCTCATCAGAGACACAGGCGACAAATACCTGCTGGAACAATAAAACATGCGACGCTTCAAACGCTGGGGAGCGATAATAGTTGAAACGCCGCATACTTTACTTGACTTTATATACTAAGAAAACCATATCAAGGGGGCACAATAAGAAACACCCCCCCAAAAAAGATTCAGCCTGATTCACGTGCGCGTGAATCAGGCTGATTTCTTGCGTGATATGAGGATGATCAATGATGTTCACTCATGTGGCGAACGATGCCGTGCTTGGCGTTCTTGATGAAATCAAGGATGTTCTGAATTTCATCACTCATCGGGATTTGCTCGGGAATCTTGATGATGGCATCCTCAAGAGAGAAGTTTGAAGTGTAGATCAAACGATAGGTGTTGGCAATGTGGCGCAACACGCGTTCTGACGTATTGAAATGTGACAAGACGACGGAATTGACACCATGATAGGAGGCTGGATTGCCACCCAAAACAATGTAGGGAGGAACGTCCTTCTGAACGCGGCAGCCGCTCTGCATCAATGAGAAACGCCCCACACGGACGTGCTGCTGAACTATCACGCCGCTACTCTGTATGGAATAGTCGTCGATGACGCACTCGCCTGCTATGCTTACACCAATGCCAACAACGCAATGGCTGCCAATGACAACATCATGGCATACATGAACTTTGTCCATAAGGAAATTGCCATTCCCGATACGCGTTGCTCTATCGGAATGGATGCTTCCTGCTATGACGACATTTTCACGGATGCAATTGTTGTCGCCTATCTCTACATGGGTGGGCGTGCCTTCCACATAATGAAAATCCTGTGGTTTCGCTCCGACTACTGCGTTCTGATAGATGACGTTATCGTTTCCTATGGTTGTTCCAGAGAGAACAGACACATGCGGCATGATGACACAATTATCGCCAATCACGACATCTTTCTCAATATAGGCGAATGGCTTGATTTCTACGTTTTTCCCCAACTTTGCCTCAGGGTCTACATATGCTAACGGACTAATCATAATATTAAAGTTGTATGTTTAGGTTATGGGGCTGTTTGTCGGGACGACGTTTTTCTCTCGTCCCCTGACAAACAGCGCCTTTTGGTTTTAACGTCCACCGCCAAGGGCCTGATACAGGGAGATGGTGGCCTGCACCTTGTCGAACTTATTGGAGATTAACGACAGCTTGGCTGAAAGAAGGCTCTGCTGGGCTGTTAATGTTTCGAGGTAGCTGGTAGTGTTTCCGTGTGAGAAGAGGAAATTGGTGCTTTCAACGGCTTTTTCCAATTCGGCAACACGTTTGGCCTGTGCTGCTTCTTGAATGGTGTATGACTGATAGTTGCTCAGGGCATTGCTGACCTCGTTTCCAGCTTTGAGAAGAGACTGCTCGAAGCTAATCAGGGCCTGCTCCTGTTTCATTTTGGAAATTTTCAAGTTGGCAATCAATGCACCACGGTTGAAGAGCGGCTGGACCAAAGACCCGACTGCAGAGGCCAAGAACTTGGCGGGATTGACGATTCCTTTGCCGCCGCTGTTTGTCCATCCGGCTGTTCCAGAAAGCGTGATGGTCGGATAGAAAGAAGAGCGGGCCACATTGACGCCATAGAAGGCATAGGCCAACTGCATTTCTGACGCACGCACGTCGGGACGGTTTGACAACAGCTGAAGGGGTACGCCCACTGATAGTTTCTCGGGGAAATTGGCTCCGCTGAATGTGCCGCGTTGGATGGGGTGTGGGGCTTCGTGAAGGAGGAGGCAGAGGGAGTTTTCTGCTGAAGTAATGCTCTGTTCAAGCGTGGGTACTGTGCTTTCAATCTGATAGAGATTGGCTCTTGCCTGGGAAACCGCTGCAGAGTTGGTCAGTCCTCCAACCTTGAACATGGTTTCCATTGCATCGACGTTTTTCTTCCAGATTTCAATTGTGGCATTGGTGGTTGCAAGCTGTTCGTCGAGCATCTGAAGCGTGTAATATAGGTTTGCAACTCCGGAGATGATGCCAGTGCGTGCCGCCTGCTTATATGCCTTGCTCTGCTCGAGCTGCATCTCATATTGTTTCTTCTGGTTGCGAACTGAGCCAAAAACGTCGATTTGCCAACTTGCCTGAACGGGAAGTGAATAGGTCTGAGTGGCTTTGGCACCGTCGAAGCTGCTGACGGTTGCCTGAGGCACAAAATTCAACGCGGGCAGGTAAGCCAAACGCGAAACTTTCAAAGCGGCCTCTGCCTGCTGGATGGTCAGATCGGCGGTGCGAATATCGGCATTTTGCACCAGGGCTTTATTAATGAGAGCCTGCAACTGGGGTTCGGAAAAGACTTCTTGCCAAGGCATATTACCGAAGTTTGCCGTATCGGAAGCCAAGACAGCATAGGCCGCGGTGGTGTCGCGATAGAGACTGTCGCTGACGATGTTTTGTGGACGCTCATAATTGCTGTAGATATGGCAACTGCTGAGCAAGGCCGAACATCCTATGATGTATAATATTTGTTTCTTCATTGATTTGTTGTTGTGAAACTGATTCTGGGTTCAGAATTATTCATACCTCCCCCTTGTCTTGCACGATGCCGGCCGTTTCTGGCGGTGACGGTATGCGTTGCTGGACAAGGGGACGATATGGAGGTGTCTTTTTACTTGCTATATTGCTCGATATCAGCATTTGCTTCTGAGTTGTCAATGTCCTCCCATTTCATCGGAGAAATCTTTTCCTGCAAATACTGGAAGATGACAAACAGAGCGGGCACGATGAATATCTGGCAGATCATACCGATCAACATACCGCCGATGGCTGTGGTACCCAACGAGCGGTTGCTGTTTGCACCAACACCGAAGGAGAACATCAAAGGCAACAGACCAATGATCATGGCCATTGAAGTCATCAAAATCGGACGCAAACGGGCACCAGCACCGAGAACTGCCGCCCAAGAGATGCTCATGCCCATCTTGCGGCGGTCGAGCGCAAACTCAACAATCAAGATGGCATTCTTGGCCAACAAACCAATCAACATGATCAAGGCAATCTGCACGTAGATGTTGTTAGCGGCTTCACTGAATATCGGAATGATGGAGTTGATGCCTCCCATCATGTGGATGAAGATGAACGAGCCTGCCAAACCAAACGGTACTGAGAGCAATACGGCCCACGGCAAAACGTAGCTCTCATATTGGGCCGACAGCAGGAGATAGATGAAGACGAAGCAGAGAAGGAACACGATGGCGGTTGTGCTGCCTGCATTCGCCTGCTCTTCACGGGTCTGTCCAGAGAACTCAAATGAATATCCTTGCGGGAGATTCTGGGCGGCAACTTCTTCTATGGCCTTGATGGCCTGACCTGAGGTGTATCCGGAAGCCGGGTTGCCGTTTACAGACATTGAAGTGTACATGTTGAAACGGTTGATATTGTCGGGGCCGTAGGTTTTCTTCAATGTGATGAACTCGGTGATGGGGGCCATCTCGCTGCCGTTTCTGACCTTTATTTTATAAAGGCTTTCATAGTTGCTGCGTTCGCTCTGGGCCGACTGGATCATCACGCGGTAGACTTTTCCGAAACGGTTGAAGTTTGAGGCATAGAGACCACCATAATATCCCTGCAACGTGCTCAGGATGGTGCTGGGAGAAAGACCGGCACGCTTACACTTGGCGGCGTCAATGTCTATCTGATATTGGGGGAAGGCGGTGCTGAAGGTGGTCTGCGCTGACTCGATTTCAGGACGCTCTCTCAATTTGGCCAAGAAATCCTGTGCCACATCATAGAATTTCGTCAAGTCGCCACCGGTTCTGTCTTGCAAGTTGAGCGTGAAACCATTGGTTGCACCATATCCCGTAATCATTGGTGGCTGGAAGAACAACACCTGGGCGTCTTTGAACACCTTGCGAGAACGGAGGAAAAGGTTTGCGAAGACAACAGTTGAACTTTCTTTCATTGAACGCAAATCCCAGTCTTTCAATTTGATAATAAACGAACCATAACTTGGGCCTTCGCCACCGATGAAACTATAGCCGGAAATGACTGTGCTGCTTTCAACGGCAGGCACAGAGCGCACGAGGCTGTCAACTTGGTCAAGATAGGCTTCTGTGCGGTCCTGAGAGGTTCCTGGGGGCATGGTCACGACGCCCATGATTGTACCGGTGTCTTCAGCAGGCACCATGGCCGTCGGAGTGATGTTCATCAGCGTGACGAGACCGGCGATGCTGACCACGACCAATGCTATGGTGAGAACAGGACGCTTGATGAAGCGCAGCACGTGTTTCTTATATTTCTTCAAGATGTTGTCGTAGCCATGATTGAAGGCATTCTGGAATTTCTTCGTACTCATGCCGATCAAGGCGATGACACTGATGACGCTGAAGGCTGTGGCGATGACCGGATGTGACTCAAAATTGAAAGCACCGAAAATCAAGCCCAACACGCCGATGACGATTAAAATCACGGTCACTGAGGGGTGGATGAAACGGCCAAAGGCCTCGGTGTAGCGGCCGGCCATAGTGGTACGAGCTTCCTTCATCGCAACTCCCATGCGGTCTTTGAGATTGGTTTCCTTGTTGTGTGGCTTCAAGAAGATGGCACACAAGGCTGGAGAAAGGGTCAGGGCGTTCAATGCGGAGAAACCAATGGAGATGGCCATTGTCAAACCAAACTGGCGATAGAACGTACCAGAGGTTCCCGACATGAAACTAACTGGAACGAACACAGCCATCATGACCAGGGTGATGGACACCAAAGCGCCGCCCAGTTCACTCATGGCGTCGATGGAGGCTTTTCTTGCTGAAGTGTAGCCCTGGTCGAGCTTTGCATGAACGCCCTCGACAACAACAATGGCATCATCGACCACAATGGCGATAGCCAACACCATGGCTGAAAGGGTGAGGAGGTTCAAAGAGAATCCAATGAGGTTAAGCACGAAGAACGTACCGATTAAGGCGACAGGGATGGCAATCGTCGGAATCAAGGTGGAGCGGAAATCCTGCAAGAAGATAAACACCACGATGAAAACCAAGATAAAGGCCTCAAGCAGAGTCTTGAACACTTCATGGATTGAAGCAAAGAGGAAGTCGTTGACACTCTGTGCCACAGAGATTTTCAAACCGTCTGGAAGCTCCGTTTGACACTTGCCGAGCAAGGCTTCAACATCCTGTACGATTTTCGTTGCATTGGTTCCTGCAATCTGAGAAATCATACATGACACTGAACGGTTGCCGTTTACCTTGCCTGAGAATGAATAAGTATTTCGGCCCAATTCAACCTTGGCAACGTCCTTGAGGCGGAGAATCGTTCCGTCGGCATTTGCCTTGAGAACGATGTTTTCAAATTCAGGCACCTCAGACAAGCGTCCTTTGTAACGCAAGGTGTATTGATAGGTCTGTCCCTGGCGCTCACCGATGTTACCTGGTGCGGCCTCGATGTTCTGTTCTGCCAAAGCGGCTGAGATGTCGCTCGGCATCAGATGGTGTTCGGCCATTTTTTCGGGATTCAGCCAAATACACATGGCATAATCTGCACCCATGACCATCGCGTCACCCACGCCCTGGATACGTTGCACCTGGGGAATGATGTTGATTTTAGCATAGTTCTCTATGAACTGCGCATCATATTTTCCAGAGGTGTCGGAAATTGAGAAGATGACAAGCATTGAGCTCTGGCGTTTCTGTGTGATGACACCGACCTTGGTCACTTCTGCCGGAAGAAGACCCTGGGCCTTGGCCACACGGTTTTGCACGTTGACTGCTGCCATGTCGGGGTCGGTTCCCTGTTTAAAAGTGATCTGAATGGTGGCTGAACCCGTATTTGTTGCGGTTGAACTCATATAGTCCATGTTTTCCACACCATTGATTGACTCTTCAAGAGGGGCAATCACGGAGTTCAACACGGTCTGTGCGTTAGCACCCGTATAGGTGGTGCTGACCTGCACCGTTGGAGGCGCAATATCAGGATACTGCGTAATTGGCAGGGAAATCAATCCCAAAGTACCCAGGATGACAATAACGATAGAGATTACCGTTGAGAGCACCGGGCGATTAATAAATCTATCAAGTTTCATATTTGATTTTTTGATAATGCTTTATAACGGCTTGTGTGTTGCCCCATCAACGCTCCACCCCGACTGGAACGCGCTCTTTTTCGAACGCCCCAGGACATTGGCACGCCGATGAGTTTCCCCGACACAAGTGTTCTCTTTTTCTTATTCTTCGTTAGGGAGCTTGCCAGCCTTCAAATCGGCCTTTGCCTTTGCCTTGTTTTTCTCGAGCTGGGCCTTGCTGATAGGATTGATTTTCTGGCCGTCTTTGAGTTGGTTGACACCGTCAACGACAATGCGTTCGCCTGGACGCAGACCACCAGTCACGACATAGTTGGTACCGTCGTTCTGAGGAAGAACCTGAATCTCGCGCGATTTGATGACATTGTCGCTGCCAACAACGTATGTAAATTTCTTATCTTGGATTTCAAAGGTTGCCTTTTGCGGAACAAGGATGGCACCGGCAGCGCGCGTCGGCATCAAAACAGAGCCCGTACCGCCTGAACGAAGAATGCGTTCTGCATTATCGAATGTGGCACGAACCTGAACAGAACCAGTAGCGGGGTCTATCACGCCACTAATGGCCGTGATGGCACCAGACTTGTCATACTGGGTGCCGTCGGCCATAACAAGCATAACAGCAGGCATACTATCCATGGCGCTCTTTATGCCGCCATTGCCCTTCGTGAAAGCCAGCATCTGCTTCTCCGTCATGCTGAAGTAAGCATACACTTTGGAAATATTGGACACGGTTGTCAATGGTTCTGCCATAGAAGAGTTTACAAGGCTTCCCACGCGATAAGGAATGGCTCCAATGACACCATCTGCAGGACTGGTGATGGTGCAATAACGCAAATTATTCTTAGCCTCCACGAGCGATGCTTCACACTGGGCCAACTGGGCCTTCAGTGTCTGAAGCTGGTTGTTGGCCACATCGTAATCGTATTTGCTGATGATCTGCTTGTCGAGCAATTGTTTTTTATTGTTCACCGTCAACTGCTGAGTGGCAATATTGGTGCGCACAACATTAATGGCGGCCTGCGCCGATTTTACCATAGCTTCATACTGCACACGATCAATCAAGAACAACGGCTGACCAGCACGCACAAAGTCTCCCTCATCAACCAAGACCTTGGTTATATGGCCGGCAATTTTCGGTCTGATTTCAATATCCTGAACACCCTTGATTGTGGCCGGGTAAGAGGTGGTCAAGGTTGCATCAGTTGCTTGAACCGTCTCTACAGCAAAGTCATTACTTGCCGCAGGCATTTGCGTCTTGTTTCCACTGCATGCACAAAGTGCTAAAGCAATAGCGAGATAAGCGATTTTTTTCATGTTGTCTATAATATAATATGTATTGTTTTTTATTCGATTACTCTAAATTGGACAATAACGCCTAACGCGGATGTCATTTCAATGTCCTATTTGGATTGTACACAACTTACAAGCTACAAAATTACGCATTAAAACTTGTTTATGCAAAAAAGTTTTTGCCATATTCACTTGATTTGCGCTTTATTAACTCTGCAAGACTTCGCAATGCTTGTTTTACATTGCTTTATCAGTGGAAATATGTATGCTCGGCATAAAACATGGAGCGCGTAATTCAGGAAAAATGTTGCCAATTGCCAAAAGCGGGGCCTCTTTTCCCCAACACACACACCAAAAATAGACACCATATCCCACCCTAACACTGCAAAAATATCCTTTTTTGCTTTGCCCTTCAACTCCCTTACACTAACTTTGCCTAAAAAAGAGACAACCCCACATAAGAAGATGCTACATGCAAAATAACAATTGGTCTGACGAATTAATTAAAATGATTGGGCTAAGCAGAGATGCCGCACTTGAATATGGATTATCAGAAATCCCCTCGCTTTGCTTCCTAATAGGGATTCTGAGGTCTAAAGGATTTACCTACAACATCCTGAGTGATTACGGACTTTCCAGCGAGGCGAGCATCAAGGAGATGCTTAAAACGGACAAGCCCCTTACGGAAGACGGCAACAGGAATACGGACCAAACACCTAAAGAAATAACCATCAGCGTTGAAGGCGGGCGCCTACTACGATTTGCACAAATGGAGGCCAGACGCATGGGTGACAGCGAAGTGAAACCGCAACACATGTTGCTGAGTATCCTTCATGACCACAACAACGAGGCAAAAACATATCTAACAGGGTATGGCATCACGCTCGAAAAGGTTGAAAGAAAAATCAAGGCCATTCCGAACGCACTGGATGTGTTTGAACCTGTTGACGGCGAACTGATGTCGCCAGACGAAGTAAACAACAAGCCCATATTCAATAAGCCTGAAAAGAAACGCAGCAACTCCAATACCCCCGTCATGGACTGCTTCAGCACCGACCTGACAGCCAAAGCTGAAAATGGAGGCTTGGATCCCGTTGTGGGACGCGAAGACGAAATGCAGCGAATTGCCCAGATTCTTTGCCGACGAAAGAAAAACAACCCCATTTTAATAGGGCTGCCAGGAGTTGGCAAAAGCGCAGTTGTTGAAGGGTTGGCACAAATGATTGTCAAGCATCAGGTGCCATACACGCTACAAGACAAGCGCATACTGTCGCTTGACATGGCTTCCATCGTTGCTGGAACACAGTTTCGCGGACAATTTGAAAACAGGATAAAAAATATCATTGAAGAGCTAAAGGCCCATCCCGAAATCATCCTATTTGTCGACGAGATACACACAATAATCGGAGCTGGTTCTGCTACAGGGTCACTCGATGCCGCCAATATGCTCAAGCCAGCTTTGGCACGCGGTGAAATTCAATGTATCGGCGCAACCACGGTCGACGAATACCGCAAGACAATTGAAAAAGATGGAGCACTGGAAAGACGCTTTCAAAAGGTGATGCTTGAACCCTCAACAAAAGAACAGACGCTACAGATTCTCAAAAACCTCCGCGCCTGCTACGAAGCCCACCACGGGGTGTCATATACCGACAAGGCTCTGGAAGCATGTGTCGACTTGACAGAGCGATACGTGACCGACCGTTTTTTTCCAGACAAGGCCATTGACGCCATGGATGAAACAGGCAGCTATGCGAGGCTGACCAGAAATTCCGTGTCCAAGGAAATCAAGGACAAAGAGACAGAAATTGAGAACCTGAAAGAGCAGAAAAACGAAGCGGCAAACAACCAAGACTACGAATTGGCGGCACGCCTGCGGGATGCCGTTGCCGACTGCACGGAGGAACTCAAACGCATGACGAAAGAATGGACTGAAAGACAAAACGAATCCAGCATCACTGTGGGAGAAGATGACGTGGCGCACATTATTTCCAAACTGACTGGCATTCCGGTCGGCAGGGTGATGCAGGATGAAAACGAGCGCCTCCGAACAATGAAGACGGTTCTTACCAGTCAGGTCATCTCGCAAGACGAAGCTATCGGGAAACTGACGCGTGCCATTACCATGAACCGCCTCGGCTTAAAGAGGCCCAACAGACCAATAGGCACCTTCTTGTTTGTCGGCCCAACAGGTGTCGGGAAAACCCACCTGGTCAAATGCCTCTCTAAATGTATATTCGACAACGACGATTCACTGATTCGTATTGACATGAGCGAATATGGCGAGAAATACAACACAAGCCGACTGATAGGTGCTCCTCCGGGATATATTGGCTATGAAGAAGGTGGGCAGCTGACAGAACGGGTGCGGAGACACCCCTACTCCGTTGTTCTCCTCGACGAAATAGAAAAGGCCCACTCTGATGTGTTCAACATCCTGCTCCAAGTCATGGACGAAGGAAGAATGACAGACGGCAACGGCGTCACAGTAGATTTCCGCAACACCATTATTGTCATGACATCGAATGTCGGCACGCGACAACTGGAAGAGTCAAGCACAAGAATCGGCTTCAACGCGCAACAGGCAAATCCCAAAATGGCAGAAGGTATCATCCAGAAGGCTCTGAAACGGCAATTCTCTCCAGAATTTCTCAACCGACTGGACGACGTGATATACTTCAACTCGCTCACGAAAGATGACGCACGGAAAATATGCAAATTGCAACTTTCCGAACTAAACGAACGTCTGGCCGCAAAGGGATACCACGTCAATGTCAACGATGCGATCGTTGATTTTCTTGTTGAACACGGCTTCCAGCCCAACTACGGTGCACGTTCCTTAAAGCGTTCCATAACAGAGTATGTGGAAACCGTGCTGTGTGAAGCCATTATGTCGGGAAGGAAATTGAACGACTGCATTTGTCTTGAGCCAGACAAAGACGGGGATTCGCTCCACATAGCATCTCTTTCTGAGCAATAAACACCCCCTATATTACCTATATTATTAGATCACAAGGCAATCGAGCTCATCCACTTAGTAATGATGAAAGATTTTGAACACCTTCTTACCATTACTTCTCCCCCGTTTGCCATTCAAAAAAGAAAAGCAATGAAATATATAGAAACTTCAATACCAGACGTATGGGTTTTGGAACCGCGCGTATTTGAAGATGCACGTGGCTATTTTATGGAAACATGGCGTGAAGAAGATTTCAACCAGCACATCGGCCGCAAGGTGCATTTTGTGCAAGACAACCAGTCGCTTTCTTCGCGCGGCGTACTGCGCGGATTACATTACCAGAAGGGCGAACTCTCGCAAGCAAAACTCGTCAGAGTGTTACAGGGAGTTGTTGTCGACGTTGCAGTGGACCTGCGAAAAGACTCCCCTACTTTCGGGAAATATGTCATAGTGGAACTGAGCGAAGACAACAAGCGACAGTTGTTTATCCCAAGAGGCTTTGCCCACGGATTCCAGGTTCTTTCGCCAAAAGCAGTATTCACCTATAAGGTTGACAACCGCTACGCGCCTGAGGCAGAATGCTCCATTCGCTTTGACGACCCTTCCATTGGCATTGAATGGCCCATCAACGACCCGTCAGAAGTACTTCTTTCCGAGAAGGACCTGGCACACGCTGTCAGCTTCGAAGCGGCTGAAAAATTTTGAGGAGGATAAAGCCCCTGGCATTGGCCAACCACAACTCTGCCGTCAGCCAGCAAAAGAGGCTCACGTCATCCATTCCCCAGCCATTCCCCCAACAATCCATCGGCCATAACAAATCTTGATTTTCAAATGATTATCCGCGAATTATAACACATATAGTCTAAACATCACCACCAAACAAGTATAGATAATTTCATGAAGAATATACGCAATTTCTGTATCATAGCCCACATTGACCATGGCAAGAGCACCCTCGCCGACCGCCTGCTTGAATACACCAAAACAATTCAAGTAACAGAAGGGCAGATGCTCGACAACATGGACTTGGAGCGTGAGCGAGGCATCACGATTAAAAGTCATGCCATTCAAATGGAATACAACCGTGGTGGCGAAACATACCGTCTTAACCTCATCGACACTCCGGGACACGTTGACTTTTCCTACGAAGTGTCGCGAAGCATTGCCGCCTGCGAAGGATGCCTTCTCGTGGTCGACTCCACGCAAGGCGTTCAGGCACAGACCATCTCCAACCTCTACATGGCCATTGAGCACAACTTGGAAATCATTCCCGTTCTCAACAAATGCGACATGCCCAACTCAATGCCAGAAGAAGTTGAAGACGAAATCATAGATTTGCTCGGGTGCAAGCGTGAGGAAATCATCCGCGCCTCCGGCAAAACCGGTATGGGCGTAGAAAACATTCTCAACGCTGTTATCGACCACGTCCCCGCTCCAGTTGGCGACGAGTCTGCTCCATTGCAGGCCCTGATTTTCGACTCTGTGTTCAACCCCTTCAGAGGTATCATCGCCTATTTTAAGATTGTAAACGGCTCCATCAAGCAAGGCGACGACGTTTTGTTTGTCAACACGCAAAAGCGCTATAACGCAGATGAAATCGGCGTATTGAAAATGGATCTGTCGCCACGCAAAATTCTGCACTGCGGCGATGTAGGCTACATCGTCAGCGGCATCAAAACCGCCACAGAAGTGAAAGTGGGCGACACCATCACACACACCGAACGCCCTTGCGACAAAGCCATTGATGGATTTGAAGAAGTCAAGCCTATGGTCTTTGCAGGCGTTTATCCGATTGAGACAGAAGATTTCGAACAACTCCGTGCCAGTCTCGAAAAATTGCAGTTGAACGATGCTTCCCTAACATTCCAGCCCGAGTCATCCGTAGCCCTCGGCTTTGGTTTCCGCTGCGGCTTCCTCGGTCTGCTCCACATGGAAATCGTTCAGGAACGCCTTGACCGTGAGTTCAACATGAACGTCATCACAACGGTCCCCAACGTTTCCTACCACATCTTTGACAAACACGGAGAGATGAAGGAGGTGCACAATCCTGCCGGCATGCCCGAGGCAACGGAGATTGATCATATTGAGGAACCATACATCAGAGCCTCCATCATCACCCGAACAGACTACATCGGGAATATCATGACGCTCTGTTTGGGCAAACGCGGCGAACTGATCAAGCAAGAATATGTCTCGGGAGACCGCGTTGAACTCTATTACGACATGCCGTTGGCCGAAATCGTAATCGACTTCTACGACAAACTGAAATCTCTGTCGAAAGGATATGCTTCCTTCGACTACCACCCCATTGAGTTCCGTCCGTCAAAACTTGTCAAGCTCGACATCTTGCTCAACGGCGAACCTGTCGACGCGCTTTCAACGCTGACACACGTTGACAACGCTGTCTACTTCGGAAGACGCATGTGTGAAAAACTGAAAGAACTGCTGCCCCGCCAGCAGTTTGACATTGCCATACAAGCCGCCATCGGCGCAAAGATTGTTGCGCGTGAAACCGTCAAACAGGTGAGAAAAGACGTCACAGCCAAATGCTACGGCGGCGACATCAGCCGTAAGAGAAAACTGCTCGAGAAGCAAAAACGAGGCAAAAAGCGCATGAAGGAAATCGGCAACGTGCAAGTGCCGCAGAAAGCCTTCCTCGCTGTATTGAAATTAGATTAAGAATGCCATTACTAAGAGGAAAGATTCAAGAAATCCCCTCCGACAATCCATTAGGAAGCATCCAACAACGGCCGCGCCCTTATCGACTACCATCTTTTTAACCCTGCATGGATAGTATAAAATAATTTTGAATAACCACTTAATATGCTTATAAATTTATCAAACGCCACCATTGCTGTAACAGAGAAAACACTGCTGAGCGATGTTGACTTTCACGTTTCAGAAGGAGAGTTTGTCTACATCATCGGGCATGTCGGCTCAGGCAAGAGCTCTTTGCTGAAAACGCTCTACGGAGAATTGCCCGTTGCAGGAGAGGGCGAGGCAACGATTTTGGGAACCGACCTACACCAACTGCGACGAAAACATTTGCCAGCACTGCGACGACAACTCGGCATTGTTTTTCAGGATTTCCAGTTGCTTCGGGATTACACGGTGTTCGGCAACATCGACTTCGTGCTGAAAGCCACCGGCTGGAAAAAGAAGCAGGCACGCCACAAACGCATATTGGAGGTGCTTGATGAAGTGGGCATGAAAGACAAAGCCACTTCATTCCCCCACCAGCTCTCTGGCGGAGAACAACAATGTATCGCAATTGCCCGCGCTTTAATCAACAAGCCGAAAATCATCTTGGCAGACGAACCGACGGGCAACCTCGATCATGAAAGCAGCACGCAAATCATGCAACTGCTGAAAAGAATCTGCGAACAAGGCACTGCCGTCGTGATGGTCACCCACAATCTGCAATTGCTGAAAGACTTCCCAGGCATCGTCTATAAATGTGCATCAGGAAAAATCCACGACACGACCGGTTCCTATCGTAGCACCCCCAAAGACACTGATGAAAACTCGGAAGACAATCAAACGGAATACCATGTTGATGCGCTGCAGGCTGACTGACTTATGCCTTGTCAAAATTGCTCAACTTATTCTTTCACCCCTTGCTAAGGCTCCCAACCAAGTTTATAAAAATTCACCAAAAGCAAACACTTATGAAAATATTGAAATTCGGAGGCACTTCCGTCGGTTCCCCACAGCGCATGAAAGACGTGTGCAAATTGATCACAGACGGACAGAAAAAAATCGTTGTCCTCTCAGCCATGTCTGGAACAACCAACACTTTGGTTGAAATTGCAGACTATTTTCAGAAAAAAAATGCAGAAGCCGCCAACAACGTCATCAACAAGTTGCGCAGAACCTACATGAAACATGTAGAAGAGCTCTATGAAACTGAAGAAATGGCTGAAAAGACCAAACAGCTTCTGAACTCGGTGTTCTCATATCTCCATTCATTCCAAACGGTCGATTTCAGCGAGACAACATCGAAAGCCATCCTGGCCCAAGGGGAAATCATGAGCACCAACATGGTGACAAACTTCCTTATGGAGCAGGGTGTCAAAGTACACCTCATCCCGGCGTTTGAATACATGCGTCTCGATGAGATGGGCGAGCCAGACATGACGCACATCCAAGAACACTTGTCGGCTTATCTGAGAAAACACGCAAACTTCGACCTCTATATCACGCAGGGATTCATCTGCCTGAACCACAACGGAGAAGTCGACAACCTTCAGCGTGGCGGCTCCGACTACACGGCCTGCCTAATTGGTGCAACCCTCCAGGCCAGCGAAATCCAGATTTGGACAGACATCGACGGCATGCACAACAACGACCCCCGCATCGTCAACGGAACATCGCCAGTCCGTCAGCTCAATTTTGAAGAAGCAGCCGAACTGGCCTATTTCGGAGCAAAAATCCTCCACCCCACATGCATCCAGCCAGCACGCTATGCTGGAGTCCCCGTCAGACTCCTCAACACGATGGACCCCAAAGCACCCGGCACCCTCATCAACAACGACATGACCTACGGCACCATCAAGGCCGTCGCTGCCAAAGACAACATCACGGCCATCAAGATTGTATCAAGCAGAATGCTATTGCAGGCAGGCTTCCTCCGCAAAGTCTTTGAAATTTTTGATACGTACAACACAAGCATCGACCTGGTCACTACCTCGGAAGTCGGAATCTCGCTGACCATCGACAACACGGCACACCTGGACCCGATTTTAGAAAACCTGAAACACTACGGCACGGTTGAAGTGGACAACGACATGTGTATCATCTGCGTAGTCGGCGACTTGAGATGGACCAACGTTGGCTTTGAAACGCTGGCAGCAAAAGCGCTCTCAGAAATTCCCTTACGCATGATTTCATACGGCGGCAGCAACCACAACATCTCCTTCCTTGTAAGAGAATCCGACAAGAAAGCCGCGCTCCAAGCATTGAGCGACGAACTTTTCAACAAATAACCCCACTCCGATAAAGCAAACGCCAATTGGCATCCTTCAAATCGAATAGTATGAAATTTCATGCTATTCGATTTATTAATATACACCCAATAAACCCAAAAAGATGAACCATCCAACCATTTTCCCCATCCAGCGCTTCCAGTCCATCAAAACGCCCTTCTACTATTACAACCTCGACCTTCTGAAAAAAACAATTGCAACAGTCAAGGAAGAAGCAGGAAAATATGAGAATTTCCACGTTCACTACGCCATAAAAGCCAACGCCAACAAACACATCCTCTCCATCATCTCTGAAAACCGCTTGGGAGCCGACTGCGTGAGCGGAGGCGAAATCCAAGCAGCCGTCGACGCTGGTTTCCCAGCAGATAAAATCGTTTTTGCTGGAGTCGGGAAAAGCGATTGGGAAATAAATCTGGCGTTGGAGCAAGGCATCTCCTGCTTCAACGTAGAAAGCCTGCCAGAATTAGACATCATCAGCCAATTGGCAGAAGCGCGCGGTGTCAATGCCACCATCGCCTTCCGCGTCAACCCCAACGTGGATGCACACACCCATGCCAAAATCACGACAGGACTGAACGAAAACAAATTCGGCATCGCCATGGAAGACCTGCTTCCAGCCGTCAAGCATGCACAGAGCCTGCCCTCAATCATTTTCTCTGGCCTGCATTTCCACATAGGCAGCCAGATACTCCATTTAGAGGTCTACAAATCCCTGTGCCAGCGCATCAACGAATTACAGGACCAGCTGGAGCGAAACAACATCTCCTGCGCCACCATAAATGTCGGCGGCGGTCTCGGCATAAACTATGAAGCCCCCGACGCTGACCCCATCCCCGCTTTCGCCGCCTATTTCAAGATATTTGGCGAACACCTCAAACTCCGTCCCGGTCAATCTCTCCACTTCGAATTGGGGCGTTCCATCGTTGCACAATGCGGAACACTCATAGCCAAGACGTTGTACGTCAAACACGGACACAGCAAGAAATTTGTGATTGCAGATGCTGGGTTCACAGAACTCATTCGCCCCGCAATGTATGGCGCCCACCATTTTATAGAAAACCTTTCAGCAGCAAGCAACGCGCCCTGCGACACATACGATGTCGTTGGCCCCATCTGCGAAAGCAGCGATGTATTTGGAAAAGACATCCAGCTTCCGCTTTGCCAAAGAGGCGACTTGATAGCCTTTCGTTCCGCAGGGGCATACGGTGAAGTAATGGCGTCAACCTACAACTGCCGACAATTGCCAAAGAGCTATTTTTCTGACAGTATCTGAGGAGGGGGGACAGAAAAGCCTAACATCCCAACCAGACATTCCGTTACATAATCGCCTACCCCCCGTTTCACGACATCATATAAAAAGAGGAGTGCTAAAAAGACATCAGCCTTTTAGCACTCCTCTTTCATTATGCAGTTTGATTAATTAAACCAACGAACATAGCAAAGGTCTTGACGGTCTGCCAAATCCTTGTTTTTCGGATACATACGGTAGGCCACCTTGAAGGAACCAGCAAGGTCAATGCTCGTTTTCAGTTCGAAGGTGTAAAGGTTGCCTTCGTGCTTCGTCACCTCCATCGGATAGACCTGATAGATGCTGTCCTTGCCGTCGTTTCCAGACGTCATGGCAACGAGGTCAATACCGATTGCGTTGTCGAGGCCCTGCTCGTCAACAACGTGGGTCACAGAAAATTCCTTGTCGCTAATGAGGTTGCCGTTGGTAAGATTCTCGCTGCGGGTTGTCGAAACCACGCGGATGCTGTCCCAACGTTCTGCAACGCGCTGCTTCCATGCGGCAATCTCTTTTGCCTTCTTGTTGTTGTCGGCGCTGAGCACCTTGAAGCGAGCGGCTTCCTTGCAATAGAAGCGGTCGTAATAGTCGTCGAGCTGACGCTTCATCGTGTAGAAAGGAGCAATCTGCGCGATGGAGTTCTTCACGGTGTGAACCCAGTTTTCGCTGTATCCCTTACGGTTGCGTGCGTAATAGAGCGGAATGATTTCTTGCTCTAACATAGAATAAATCGTCCAGGCATCGAGCTTATCTTGATGTTCCTGGTTCTGATAGGTGCGTTTGTCGGTCAATGCCCATCCAGCACCTTCACGATAACCTTCATACCACCAGCCGTCGAGTACGGAGAGATTGACAACGCCGTTCATCAATGCTTTCTCACCAGATGTTCCGGAAGCTTCAAGCGGACGTGTCGGTGTGTTCATCCAGATGTCAACACCTGAAACAAGGCGGCGGGCCAACTGCATGTCGTAGTTCTCAACGAAAAGAATCTTACCGATGAACTCAGGACGCTGGGAAATCTCAAAAATACGCTTGATTAATCTCTGTCCAGCTCCGTCAGCGGGGTGGGCCTTGCCTGCGAAGATGAACTGCACAGGATAGTCGGGATTATTGACAATCTTGGCCAAACGATCTAAGTCAGAGAAGAGCAGGTGGGCACGCTTGTAGGTTGCGAAACGACGGGCGAAACCAATCAAGAGGGCGTTTGGATTGATTTTGTCGAGCAAAGAAACGACACGCGAAGGGTCGCCCTGATTCTTGAGCCAGTTGTCACGGAAACGCTCGCGGATGTAGTCGATGAGTTTCACCTTCAGCTTCATGCGAGTTTTCCAAACGACATCGTCGGGCACATCGTAGATTTTCTCCCAAATGCTTGCGTTGCTTTGGTCGTTGAGGAAATTCTTGTCGAAATATTTTCCATAGACTTCCTTCCATTCCTTGGCAGTCCAAGTCGGGAGGTGAACGCCGTTTGTTACGTAGCCAACGTGGCTTTCTTCGCTGTGATCTTGATAGAGGTCATACCATTCGTCGTGGGTGCGGAACTCATGGTCTGGACGGTTTTCGTCGGGCAGACAACCTGGCCAGATGCCTTTAAACATCTGCTGACTCACTTTTCCGTGTAACCAGCTGACGCCGTTGACTTCCTGGCAGGTCTTGCACAAGAAGGTCGACATGCAAAACATTTCGCCGTGGTCGCTGGGGTTTGTGCGGCCAAGGCCCATGAAGTCGTCCCATGAGATGCCGAGGCGTCCGGGGAAAGAGCCCATATATTTGCCAAACAAGCCTTCGTCGAAGTAGTCGTGGCCAGCAGGCACTGGCGTGTGAACGGTGTAGAGAGAGCTTGCACGCACCAATTCAAGAGCTTCGTCAAAATTCAGTCCGCTTTCAACGTAGTCAACCAAACGCTGCACGTTGCACAAGGCGGCATGACCTTCATTGCAGTGGTATACGTCTTTCGTGATGCCCAACTTCTTCAAAGCCAGGATACCGCCGATACCGAGCAGATATTCTTGCTTCAAACGGTTTTCCCAATCTCCGCCATAGAGGGAGTGGGTGATGTTGCGGTCGTATTGAGAGTTGAGGTCGTTGTCTGTGTCGAGCAAATAGAGGCTGATGCGGCCCACGTTGGCACGCCAAACGGCTGCATGAACCTGATAGTTTGGGAAGGGCACATCAACGATGACTTGGTTGCCATTTTCATCGAGCACACGCTCAATTGGCAGACGGTCGAAATCCTGGGTATCGTAGTTGGCAATCTGCTGGCCGTCCATCGAGAGCGACTGGGTGAAATAACCATAGCGATACAGGAAACCAACGGCACACATGTCAACATTGCTGTCTGATGCTTCCTTCAGATAGTCGCCAGCCAAGATACCAAGACCGCCGGAATAGATTTTCAACACGTGGTTGATGCCATATTCCATGCAGAGATAGGCCACAGAGGGGCGCTTGGCATCTGGCTTGACGTCCATGTATTGACGGAAACTGGTGTAGACCTTGTCCATGCGTGCCAAAAACTCCTCGTCGGAGGCTATTTCCTTCAGGCGCTTATAGGAAATGTGCGTCAGAAGTTCAATTGGATTTTTGTCAACCTTCCGCCACAAATCTTTGTCAAGACTGCTGAACAGAGCGGTGGCCTCGTTGTTCCAAGCCCACCAAAGGTTGTGTGCCAACTCGTCGAGTTTCTTCAACGGTTCTGGAATGTGGCTTTTGACAGTCACAGTCTTCCAAACTGGCGTGTTTGCATTGCTTACTTTTACGTTCATGAATTCTTATATTTTTATACTAATTATTTTTCTTCAGACGGTCGAGACATTCCGTGTGTCAGAATTCCCCACATTCTGAACTCGGGGTTGACAAGCACTTGGGGCTTTCAAAAGCGAGCCGCGGCCTAAGGCAATGGTTTATTCTGGATTACCACAACGGCACTTTCCGAGTGCCATATCATAAGCTTGGTAATAAAACTTGATGAAATGCTTCCACTGGGCCTTTTGGGCCAATTGGGCAGCCGATCGCCGAATGGCAGTGCGCTCCTTGACTGGCATCTGCAGGAGATGCTCCACGTCAACGCTGATCTGGCGTGCCGACTCATAATAATTGTCATCATCGCGATGAATGACGCTGACACCGTCTTCCAGGGCTCCGCGATGCTTGAGCACGTCATCTACCCACTGTCCGAATCCAGAGAGGTCGGTCGTGATGCAAGGCGTGTTGAAGGCACAACTTTCAAGCGGCGTGTATCCCCACGGTTCATAATATGAAGGATAGATGCAGAGGTCGTTGGCCGTCAGGAGGTCATAATATGGTTTGTTGAATATACCATCGTTTCCTTCCAGATAAGAAGGAATCAAAATGACCTTCACGGCGTCTGAAGCAGAATTCAAAAGTCCCAGTTGCTTGATCATGCAGAGAATGCGGTCTTCGTTGAGGTTATGCAGGTCGTGCGTGATCATCGGATTGGGCAGCGCCCCTTCTGGCAGTTTCTTTTCCTTCATGCGCTGCAACAGGTCTTCACGCGGACCGAGCATCCAGCACGGCACTTCAATCAGCGCCAACACCTTTGTTGCGCATTCTCCCCGTTGCTCTTCGCCCTGCTTGCTTTTCAAACGCGCATTCAGTTGCGCCATGGCTTCAAGATAGACATCGAAACCTTTGCAGCGGAAGTCGTTTCTTCCGCTTGTTGAAACAATCAGCGTTTCGTCGTCCATCTTCTCGCCAGTCAGCGCCTCGGCCACTTTGAAAATCATCTTGCGGGCAGCACGACGCTTTGCGGAGAACGAGGCTCCCTTCGGCACAAAGTCGTCTTCAAATCCGTTGGGGAGCACGCAGTCAACGCTTTTGTCGAGCAGTTGGGTGCATTCACGCGCCGTAAACGCACTTACCGTGGTAAAACAGTCTGCACGGAATGCCGATTGCTTCTCCACGCTATGTTTCGACTCCATACTCAGCTCCGAAGCCATCTGGTCGCCGTTGTATCCTTCAAAATATTTATACAGCAACTTATTGTTCCCAGCAATGGAGCGCCCGATGCTTGTTGCATGTGTCGTAAAAATCGTTGCAACGCGCGGTTGGGCTTTTTTCAGGAACATCATGCCCATGCCGCTCATCCATTCATGCGCTTGGTAAACAATCTTGGCATCTGAAGGCAGGCATTTTCCGCAGAGACATTCCGCAACACGTCCGGCTGCAACCGAGAACATCGAAGCCTCGTCATAATCGCCGTAAGCATGAAGCGAATCCACCTGAAAATAATCCCAAGCTGCCTGATAGATGGCATCTTTTTCCGCAAAAAGCGGTTTGAAATCAACCAGCAGCGCCACTGGCTTTCCGGGAACATCCCAACGGCCGATGCGCACGATTAGGCCAGCCTCCTTCAGAGCTTTTTGCCATTTTGGAAACAGCTTTTTCTCTTCAATAAATAGCGGATTTTCTTCTTGCAAATCAGGACCGATAAAACAAAGGTTATCGGCCAGTTTTTCACAGAGGGTCTTTGCGCGGGAGGACAACACAGTATAAATGCCTCCCACCTTGTTGCATACTTCCCAACTCGCCTCAAAAACGAAGTCGGGGAAAAGTGCTTGTTGAATCATATATTGTTTTCTCGTTGTTCGCTGCAAAGATACTTTAAAAATTGGAATAAAACGAGCAAATTCCCTTGTTTTGCGCCAACCAGCCTTTCTTCATCGCATTCTTTCTCAATCAACTTTGCAAATCAAACGGATTCACAGCCCATGCCCACCTCTGCCCCCTGCCCTGCCGTAGCAGGCACAGGGCAAGCAGCGAGCGACGGACCAATGACTTGCACGCCTGCCAGGAGAGACCTTTATGAAAAGGCCTATTTCAGAAGTTCGTTAATCTTTGCAGCGGCAGGCGAGGCATTTCTCTCCACAATGTTGCCGTTTCTATCAATGTTTGTTTCTATCAAAGATACGCCATACTTATAAAGGGCTTTTCCGCACAATCTCCACCAACTTAATATTTCAATTTTGAACGCCCTACCTTACATGACGCAGGCGTTTATACACTGATACCCAGGGCGTTGTCCTGAGCTGATGATTGACTATTCTTTCAGGTAAGTGTGTTCAAAATACAAAAAAATATCTGCGCGGTTTTGAACCAAATAACATAGCGAGTGCGGCATCGCTGCAAGGGGCACCGCGCGAACATTTGGCGGAGGCCAGGGGCGAAGCACTGTAGCTCACTTTGCTCGCAAAGTGAGGGGGCGAATATTGTGGTGACCAAGCACGGGCTGAAAATCCAACAAAGTTATGCCCCAGAGCGTTGGCCACGTTCGCTACGTGTTCGTGGCCCTCACTTTGCGAGCAAAGTGAGCTACAATGCTGGCGCCGCAACAGACGATTGTGTGGGCCCGCACAAACTCCCCAATTTTCCAACCTTAATATTTCTATTTTCCCCTATCCCCTACCCCCAAAAAACAAAAAATCCGGCTACGCACATGTGGGGGCATGGCGTAGCCAGATTATTTATGATTGTTTGTCAAAACGCGCGCTCCGTTGCGTTGGCAACGGGAAGAGCGGCGGGTTGTCAGTCGGCGATGAGTGAGAACTCGGCACCAGAGGCGAAGTCCTGGCCATTCTGCTCGCTGACAGCGCGGAAGCGGATGTAGCGTGCCTTGACAGGCTTTTCAAACATGATGCGCTGAACGGCGCTGCTGTTTTTAAAAGCACCTTTACATACTGGGTTGCCCCAGTTCTTGCCGTCTTGGCTGACATAGATTTCGAATTCCTTGACACGTCCGTTGCTGCTGTCCTGACGTGGCATATAGGTGAAGCCCTTCATGAGTTTCACATTGGAAGCGTCGAAGTCAATCCAGTGAGGATAGTTGGCAACGGTGACAGAATACATCGTGTGCCAATAGGTGTTTGCATTGTTGTCGATCAGGTTGTCGGCATCACCTTCCTTCGGTTCGAACGATGAGCAGAAAGCAATTTTGAGAGGCACGCTCTCGATTTTCTTAAATTCCATGTTCATCTTGAACGCGGGAGCATCCTTATACCAAGCCGTTACCTTGCCACCCTGGTGGAGGTTGAAGGGCTGGGTGTAGACCTTTGCCTTCTTCGCGCCGTTGATGGTGTACATCATGACGCGCTTGCTGTCGGCAGCATGGAGCACTACATTGCCCTTTGCGTCGTCGCGCGTGATTGTGATGGGCTGTTCGCCAGTGAGCGAAACTTTTGTCACAGCGGCGGCATTGCCAGCCTTGACTGGACGAATGGCGAAGCCAAAGCTATAGTTGCCACTGCGTGCCTGGTCGCGCTGGAACGGACCACCCTGGCCGCAGCTAGCACCACCGAGACCCGTCACTTTGGCGTCGAGGTGGAGGTAGGTGCCGTCGCTCTTCACGAGCTGGTAGGGATGGGGTGCCACAGAGAGCTGCTGCTGGCTCCACGGGAGGGCAGAAGCCGACATGACGCTGTCGGCAACGAAGGCTGCACCGTTGCCTGAGGCATCGGTCAGAGCGCACCAGCGCACTTCTTCGCGGTTGCCCATCGACTGGGGCTTCGGAAGCATGATGTCTTGCTCGCCCACAACGCCCTGATGGCGCTCGATGAACTGACCTGTCTTGCGGTCGGCATAGTTGTTGACAGGACCGCGGCCGTAGTATTCAAAGTTTTTGAAAGCAGTTGGCAGTTTCATCACGTAGCCCAAGCGTGGCAACACCACGTTGTTTTGGCTGGCAGAAATGGCGCTCTGCACCTCTACACTACCATCGCGGTAGATGGTGTAGATCTGCGTGGTGGTGAACTTAAAGTCTTGCTCGTTGAGCTCGCGGACGCCCTTGTTGAAGGTGTAGGCGCTTTCTGGATTGCGGTCGCGGTTGCCATAAGTCTGGTTACAACCTTCCTTGCCCTGGCTTTCAATGGTGAAGCTCACCTGCAGCGAACCGTCTTTCTTCTTTAAAACGGTTGGGGCACCGATGGCGCGGTGCTGCAAATCCCAAAGTCCCTTCTGGAACCATGCACGCGGGAAACCGATACCGTCGTCGTTGTCGGTCGGTGCGCGAAAGGCGTCGAGCTTCGGTCCGTTGCCGTCGGTGATGACGTGTTGCGTGCCGTAGGTCAGTTCGCTGATGGCACCCGTTTTGGTGTCGAACTTCACGGCGAAGTCCTTGCCCTTAACGCTGATGGCGCCGTTTTCTGAAGCATAAGACACTTCATTGCCTTCGGCCTTGGTCTGTTCGGCCAAAGCAGGAGCGGCAGTTTCAGCACCTTTCACGCGGAGCTGCTCTTCCATCTGCACGTAGCCCTTCTTGGCCCACGGCATATCCTTGCCTAACAAGAACTGCACCTTGACGAAGTATTCAGAACCGGCTTCGAGCTGGCTGTAATCGTAGTTGAGCGTGTAGATTTGCTTCTCACGCGGACCGACGATGTTCTTCGGGCCCATGAGCGACTGGTTGTCGAGCACGCAGGCACCGTCTTTCCAAAGCGACCATACGATTTGATAGCGCAAGGGTTCGAAATAGTTCTTGTTGAAGATTTCGATTTGTCCCTTCTTGAGGTCAACGGCTTTCACGCCGACATTCTGGTAAACCTTCTTCACTTCGAAATACTGAGCCTTCGGAGTGAGGTCGGGGCGCATCACGCCGTTCATGCAGAACATACCGTCGTTGGGCTTGTTGTCGTCGCCGAAGTCGCCGCCGTAGCCCCAGAATCTTTCGCCCGTCTTGGCGTCGTAGCCGTAGATGGCCTGGTCAACCCAGTCCCAGATGGCGCCGCCCATGATGAAGTTGGTACTCTCGATGGCATCCCAGTAGTCGACGAGGTTGCCGATGGCGTTACCCATTGAGTGGGCATATTCTGAGATGTGGAAAGGATATTTATAATAAGGGTTGGTGCCGGAAGCTATATCCTGAGTCTGAACGATGGAAGGATACTGGTTTGACCCCATGTCAACAATTTCGTTGTTGCGCTCATACTGCACGGGGCGGCTCGTGTCGTATGCCTTGATGGCGTTGTAGCACTCCACGAAGTTCTTGCCCGGACCGGCTTCGTTGCCGAGACTCCAGATCACCACTGAAGGATGGTTGACCGTGGCGTGTACCATTTCCATGTTGCGGGCCACGTGGGCATTCTTGAACTCAGGCACGTGAGAAAGACTGGCCTGGCCGTAGTAATACTGGTGGCTCTCGATGTTGGCTTCGTCTTCAAGATAGATGCCGTATTTGTCGCAGAGGTAATACCAATATGGGGCGTCGGGGTAGTGGCAGTCGCGCACATGGTTGATGTTGCCGCGCTTCATGAGGAACACTTCTTTCTCCATCTGTTCGCGCGTCACATAGTGGCCCGTCGATGGATTGTTCTCGTGGCGGTTCACACCCTTCATCTTGATGGTCTTGCCGTTGAGGTAATAGTAGCGTCCTGCCAATCCGAATTCGTCGTCCTTGGCAGCCGTCTCCTTGATTTCCACTTTGCGGAAGCCCACGATGGTTGAGAACGTTTCAACGACATTGCCCTTCTTGTCCTTCAGTTCGCCCACAAGCGTATAGCGGTGTGGCGCTTCGGCGCTCCAAGGCTTCACCTTGTTGCCAGCAAGGAGCGTGGTCGTTGCGGTGAGTTCGCCGTTCTTGCCCACTTCTCCCACCGTTGCCGTAGCCGTCACGCCTGGCACGAGGGTGTTATCGTCAGAATAGAGTTTGTTTTCGTAGAGCGAATAGCTGATGGTGTATCCCTTGGCAGCCTTGGTTGAGAGGTTGCGCACGTCGGCCGAGATGTTGAGCGACGCATCGGTGTAAGAGGCGTCATAGTCGGGGATGGCCTTGATGTCGCGCACCTGCACCTGCGGTTTGGCCGTGAGGGCCACGTTGCGGAAGATGCCCGGGAGACGGAACATATCCTGGCTTTCGAGGAAGGAGCCATCGGAATGGCGGTAGACCTCCACAGCCACGACGTTCTCACCCTTCTTGTTGAGATAAGGTGTGATGTCGAACTGCGCCAGGTTGCGTGAGTTCTTTGAGAAGCCAACGTAGTGTCCGTTGATGTAGAGATAGAAGAAAGAGTCAACGCCGTCGAAGTTGATGTAGATGTTCTTTCCCTTCCAGTCTGCCGGCACGGTGAAGGTGCGGCGATAGGAACCCACTTCGTTGCGGTTCTTATAGGTCATCCAGTTTTTGGGAGGTGTGCGCATCACGCCGCCTTTCCAGTCGCCCACAGCCACACTGTGCTGGAAGATGACACGCTGGTTGGAATAGAGCGGTTCGCCATATTTGAACGTGCCGTCTTTCTGAACGCCGACCACGTTCCAGTTCATCGGCACCTGCACCTTGTCCCAGGCAGAGGCGTCGAAATAAACCTTGAAGAAATCCTTGGCACGCTCCTCTGGGTTCTTGGCCCAATGGAAACGCCACTCGCCGTCGAGCGACTGCCAAAGCGTACTGTTTTCAGGCAACACCTTGCGGGCTTCTTCCACATTATTGAAAGAGAAGAACCAGGCGTGAGGCTGTTGCTTGTTGTAGGCTACAGAGTCGGGGCTCTGCCACTCCCATCCTGTGGGAGCCGGCATGTTGCCGTAGAAATAGCCGCCCAATGGAGGAACACCGGCCCAAACGGGCAGGGAGAGTGCCCCCAAAAGAAGCATCAAGTTTTTTTTGCGCATAGATAAAATTGTTTGTTTATAGATTATTGTTGAATGCTGATTGCTTGAGGATGGCCTTACAAATATACGAGAGCGGATTCCACAACTCATAGTATTCATAGTATCATTTCACAGCACCATCCCCACGGTGCTTGCATTGCACACCAATTCACCTTACAAAGATAGGTATTTACTTTCAATGAGAGGAAGGGTGGACTGCATTAATAACGAACTGGAAGAGAAAAATTAAGGGGTGTTATAAAATATCCTTCTATAACACCCCTTTTATACTTGGTTTTATCAAAGGTTAGCGGTAGCGCCCTCGCAGCGGAGATTTGCACTGGCCCGCACAATCGTCTATTGCGGCGCCAGCATTGTAGCTCACTTTGCTCGCAAAGTGAGGGCCCACGAACACGTAGCGAACATGACCAGCGCTCTGGGGCATAACTTTGTGGATTTTCAGCTCGTGCTTGTCCGTCACAATATTCGCCCCCCTCACTTTGCGAGCTAAGTGAGCTACAGTGCTTCGCCCCAGGCCTCCGCCAAATGTCCGCGCGGTGCCCCTTGCAGCGATGCCACACTCGCTATGCTATTTGCTCTCAAAACCGCACAGATATTTTTCTGGATTTTGAACACCAACCCAACGCGGCCTCAACGCCTTGCCCAGTTCAAGGGCGTCCCCACCTTTCCAAGCCCCAAACATACCCGCCCTTTTTTGCTTTTCCCACAGGCGCGTGCTGCCAGAAACGCAATTCGCCAATCCGTCCCCTATGCCAGTCAGCGAACCACGCCCCAGATGCGGACGCACCACGTCCCAGATGCAGACGTGTCTCGACCCAGATGCGGACGTATCACGTCCCAGACGCGGGCGTGACTCGACCCAGACGCGCTGACAAGTCTTATTTTCCGCGCATTCTTGATAATCAACTTATTGATATTATCAAAATGAAATATCTCAGTCGTAACCACAGGGAAACCTGTAGGGAACCTCCGAGAAGAAAGAAGTCACCATACGACTCCCAGATAGCCATCGCCATCAGTATAGGCATAGCCATGTTGCTGGCAGATTGCACCTCAGCAAAACCCGTTTTCTCGCCTGACAACATTACAATATTTGCAATTTTAATGTAAAATACAAAATTGTCTATTAACTTTGCATCGTTAACACCTAAAGCAAACTTGACGCAGACACACTCTGTGAAACACTACCATTAAAAACCTAAGAATATGAAAAAGTATCTATTTTACCTAATACTGCTTGTTGCACTTAGCGTCCATGCAACAAGTAAAGACACTGTGAATGCTCTACGCATGGTGTCTTATGAACAAACATGGTTAGACCGTCAAGGAACATTGGCCTTAAAAAACAACACCAAACATACCATATACAATGTTCGGTATAGATTGACCTATTTCGACATGAAGGGAAACCCAATGGACTATAAAGACTTCTATACAGAAATCGAAATAGCTCCAGGCATGACCAAGAAGGTAAATGTAAAAGGCTATGAATGTGACAGGAATTACAGTTATTATCTGTCTGAAGCTTGTCCATCTTATCCGAAGAAATTCAAGGTCAGCTACGAGACTCTTGCCTATAACCAAACAGAAGAAAGTTGCGTTCAATTAAATACAGACGCACTGTTAACCAAGGAATCGCCTATAAGCGAAATGGATGATGAACCATTGCATTTCACCTACCTTAATAGCGTGGTAATGATAATTATCATGTTATTCGTCCTCGCTGGCTACGTTGGATTTTATGTTCTCGTCGCTATAATGGCTCAAAGGCGAAATAGAAGTGCTGCTTTATGGCTACTATTGAGTTTCATAGCAACGCCTATACTTGTTATTCTCATATTACTCGTTATTGGTAAAGCACCTGAATGCGAAAATTTGAGTTAAAGAAACAGATTGTCTTACAACCACACTATTGACTTGTAAGTTATTAAATTAATTTTGAACACCTACTTATAACTAAAGTTTCCCACCCTTTTTATTGAAGGATGGGAAACTTTAGTTATATTATTCGTAACCGGATTTTGATGGTTTTGAATTTTGGAAGAGGTCACATAGCGGCTATGTGACCAATTAAAAACTGCTGTAGGGGCAAAATAATGCGCCAAAGCTATATTAAACTGGGAGCCAGCAATAATCCTACTTAACTTATCGACGTCGTCTTTACTCCTCCAAGGTTATAAAACCCCGTGCTATACTTGAACCTCCAAACAACAATATCCTTTGATAAATTCTTCTCCTTTGCTTTCTCCTTAAGATATTGAATAATCTTGCTTAACTGAGCTTGGCCGTTTATAATGTCGCTCCAAACTGCAGGAGGAATGAGCATGTCTTCTGCAAATTTGTAAGCTTCCAATTCTTCCTTGCTTGTCGAATTATAACTGTCCTCGCTTGAAGAGTAAGGAGTAATTTCTTATGACCTAGGTCAAAATTGCTCAACTTATTCTTTCACTATTACTTATAACCATAATTTTGTTTGTAACTTTTGTTCAGATCAAGACATTTTTGCGGAATAGGGAATACGGTCGTAAAGCCTGTTTCCTCACCGTCAATAGGGGTGCGTTGGTCGTATGCCTTCGTGAATTTGTCAAACCGAATAAGGTCTTGCCTTCTCCAGCCTTCCCAAACCAATTCTAAGAGACGCTCTTTGAGGATATTGTCTAAGTTGGCCTCCACCAATGGCATTCCTGCTCTCTGCCTGATGGCATTCAGCTCTGCTGAACCATCTTCGCCATTTCGCACTTTTGCCTCAGATTCCATCAACAAGGCATCGCCATATCTGAAGAGCACGATGTCATTGTCAACCTGTCTGCCATCGGAATAGGCGGTGCGGTCCACCTCGTATTTTGCAACACGGGCACCAGCGGTCTGTTTATACGGACTGGCGCTGAGGTTCAATTTCAATTCCAACGGCCTATACACCAGGGGCTCTCCGTTGTCAAGGTAAACCTTCTTGCCGTCGACAAAGACGGTGTCGGCATAGAAATTTGTGTAGAATCTGTTGTCTACATGGTCTGTGGCATAACCATAGGCCTTGACTGTTGAGATAGTAGCACAGGTTCCATTTTCCGAAGCCCCTCCATAGGCTCCGCCATGCTGGTAGTGGCGCGAACGGAAGAGGTAGTGGTATTCGTTCGGATAAAGATTCTTGTCCAAAGGAATGGTGAAGATGTTTTCTTTGGAACTTTCGTTATGAACGGCAAAATTGGAGGCATAGTCGTTCTCCAGTTCATATCCCTCTTGCCTTAATTGCTCGCAATACCAAATGCAGGTTTCCCAAGCGTTCTTCTTCTCTCCATTAACATGGAAGAAAATGTTCTTGCCGTTCTGACGACTGCCGCTGGTCCAATTGTCAACGGTGTAAACCTCGGCATTCAGGGCCAACTTGGCAAGCAGGAAGTTAGCAACAGGGCGTGTCACACGTCCGTAATAGTCCCCCCTTATGTTGGAATGCTCGTCAGCCAGCAGCGGAGCGACCTCTTGCAATTCATTGAATATGAAACGGAAGACCTCGCTTCTCTCGTTTTGCACAACCTGCTTCAAATTGACGTTGTAGGAGGTCACAATGGGAATGCGCCCGAACATGTCCATTGCGTAATAGTAGAACAACGCACGTATGGCCCTCACCTCAGCTGAGAATGCGCTCGCTTGCTGGTCGGAGAGCAGATTCCTGTGGCTGTCAATGATGGAGAGCGATTGGTTTGAGAGGACGATGACCTTGAACAGGTATTTCCACACATTGTAGAAATAGATGTCATTGGCATTCCATTGGTGTTGATACATGTTCTCCCAAAGCCCACCGTCATACCAGTCGCCGCCACGAATGGGAATCATGGCTTCGTCGGTCGTGAGGGTGTTGTAGTCGTATATGCCGCGGCAGGTGCCTTGAAGTCCTTCCGACTCTTGATTGCTTCCTATGTAGTTGTAGAGCGAAGCCACTGCATTTTTGTAGATATTGTCAGCATTGTTGTAGATGGCTTCCTGGTCTATCTGATCCTTTGGATGCTCGTCCAAGCAGCCGCAGAAGCACAACGCCACTGATGCCAAGAATAGGCAGCTCAAAAACTTTTTCATGCTTTTCCTCTTTTAAAATTGCACACTCAGTCCCAATGAATAAGTACGATATAATGGATAGTTGCGTTTGTCGTCAATACCCATTGTGCTGTTCACAACGTAACTGTTGATCATCGGGGTCAATCCCTTGTAGGCGGTGATGGTTCCCAAATTGCTAACACTGCACGACACGCGCAACGAGCGAATCATCGAGTTTTTCAAAGGAACATTATAGCCTATGGTCAAATGCTCGAAGTTCAGATAATCGCCTTTTTCCAACCAGAAGTCAGACACCCTTTGGTCGGTGATATTTTTCTGCGGTGCACCCTTCAGGACATTGTAGTCAGGGAAACTGGCCATGCAGGTGTAGGCCAGTCCTGTTCCGTTAAAAATTTTGTGGCCGAAAGCCCCGTTCATCTGCAAGGCGACATAAAAATCCTTGTATCTGAAACTGATGTTTGAGCCGAGCGTCACCTTTGGCGTGGCCTGTCCGGCGATGTATCTGTCGCCTCCGTCGCTCAGGTCAACCTTGCCATTGTGGTCAAGGTCCTCTATGTCATAGAAATAGCTGCCGTTTTCGTTCTTGACGAGTCCTTTGCAATGAGGAAGATAGAACACGCCCAGCGGCTGGCCGACAATCTGATAAACCACATTGTTGTCGCCACCATTCTGCCCTGCCCCGTCAAGCGAGCCGATGGCGGTGATGGGGGCCGCCGACATGTTCATGCCCTTGTAGTTTCCGCCAAGAGAAATCAGTTTGTTGCTTTGGAACGAGAGGTTCATGTTGATGTTCAGTTCCATGTCCTTCTTGCTTATTGGCTGCACAGACAGCCCCAACTCAAATCCTCGGTTTGACATGGAACCGATGTTTGCCAGCAAGGTGTTGTAGGCAAACGGCGGAACAGGCACCTCATAGGCGTAGAGCATGTCGGAGGTCTTGGAGTAATAATACTCAGCCGTGAGCATCAGGCGGTTGGCAAAGAAGCCAAGGTCGGCACCAATATTGAAAGTGGTCTTGGTTTCCCATTTCAAGTCAGGATTGTTGTTTCTCACCATTCCGAGGGTCACCGTTGGCGAACTCTTGATGGGCACGATTCCTGTCTGTCTCACCGTGTTCATGGTGGTATAGGCAGAGATGCCACCAAGGTTTCCGGCCTGTCCCAGCCCCGTGCGGAGCTTCAACATGGAAAGCGGCTTCACGTTGGCCAGAAAACTCTCCTTCTTCAAGTCCCAATTGAATGAAACGGAAGGGAAGAAGCCCCACGTGTTGTTGTCGCCAACCATCGAAGAACCGTCACCACGCGCATTTACCGACAACGTGTAACGGTCAAGCAGACTATAGCTGAAACTTCCCATTACGGAAGCCAAGGATTGGTCTTCGTATGTGCTTTCCGTTCCGCCATACGGCCGGACGGCTGCCGCTCCCAAGTTGTCATAATGAAAGTCATTTGTGGGGATGCCTTTGGCATATATCCAAAAGGAGGTCTTTTTCAATTTGCGATATTCGCTGCTCGCGTCTGCTGAAAAACTGTGTATGCCCGCCTTTTTGTTGAAACTGACGGCGACATTGCCGAGCCATTCCTCTTTCTTGAACTCGCCACGATAGACGTTGCCTTGCGCCCACACCCATGTCGGACAGAATTTCGCGTTTTCCGTGGAGCCATATAGATAAGAGCCGAAGGTGGAGATGCGCCAATGAGGATTGAAGTCATAGCTCAGCTTGATGTGAGCGTCGAAATTCAAATCCTTGGAGTCATTTTTCTCATCAAGCAAAATGCCAGGAGGGTTGATGTGCGTGGCCGCTCCGTTCTTCACCCAATTCCCGTTTTCGTCGGGTCCTGCTGGGAACGTCGGGTTCTGGCATGCAGCGGAGTAGAACAGCATTTGCGTGTCGAAGATGTCATGGTTCTTGAATGATGAGCCAAACACGCCGAAGTCGCCAGTGAGCTTGTCGTTAAAGGCTTTCTGGGTTACGTCAATCTTGGCCACAAAAACATTATAGTTCATGTTCTTTATAATGGTGTTGTGGTCCATGAGGCCGAATGAGGCACGATAGTTTGATTGTGGCGTTCCGCCGCTGAATGCGAGGTAGTGGTTGTTGACAAGACCGGTTCGCGTTATGACATCGTAAAAATCCGTGTTGAATCCTCGATTATTGCAATAAACGCCTAAAGCTCTTGCCGTGGCAACGTATTCCGAGGCGTCGAGCATATTGAGGTGCTTGTACATCTGCTCGAAACCGACATTGCCCTCATAAGAAATCTGGAAACCACGCCCAGTGCCTTTCTTCGTTTTCACCTCTATGACACCCGAAGCACCGCGCGAACCATACATGGCTGTCTCTGCCGCATTCTTCAGAATCCGGAAACTTTCGATGTCAGCAGGATAGATTGTCGAGAGGGTAAGCACATCGGACGTGACTCCGTCAATCAGCACCAAAGGGTCGTTTCCGCCAATGATGGAGGTCGTACCGCGCACACGTACGCTATTGAGCATGGCCATACGGTCGAGACCATTGGAGGACACGTTGACACCGGCCGCCTGACCGCTCAACACGTCAAGGACATTGTTTATTCCTCCCTTTGCGGAGTGGTTGTCCGCCATTTTTATAATGTCGTTCCTGTTGTCAATGGAATCCTTCTGTTCTGTCGGCACTTGCTTTTGGGCATGAGCCAGAGAACTGCAAAAGAGCGCAATGACAAGGAATGTGAAATGCTTCCCTTTATTTGCCATCTTGTGTTTCTGTTTGCTTTGATTATTGGATGAGTTTATCGGACAAAGTTAAGGAAGTATTGCGAAAATCACACCTTTTGGCGGGGGATTTTTTATTGCTGCTGTCGTGAAAAATGCCAAAGGTCTCTATATTCTGCCGCATTTTCCATTGATTTTGGGCGTCCTACCCATCGGGGGGGCGCTGCCGCCGCTCTACTCGCCTGCCGCAGGCAAGCCAACCTCACGGCGAAAGTTTGTACGAGGCAGCACAAGCGTCCGATGCGGCGAAGCATTGTCACCTCAAAAATATCCCTTTTTCTCCTGGTAAGTAGGTGTTCAGAATTAGTTTATATTGAATTGTCGTATTATTTTGTTCCTACGGCTGTCTTGAAGAAGGAGCGTAGCGGGCTACGTGACTGATGAAAGGCAGTTGTAGGGACAAAATAATACGGCAAGACAATATCAGACAGGTTCTCCCCTGCATGGATACTATAAAATAATTTTGAACACCTACTTATATACAAGTTCACTGATTCATCATCCCCCACTGTTGCCATCCAATTCCATCCCCGCAATACTTCGGCTGAGGCTAATTTCACCTTGCCACAAAAAGACAGGGCGGAGGCCACATCGCAATGGATGCTCCTCCGCCCTGATATCATGACATAAAACTTTTCTTGGAAAAGACTATTTCTTGGGGAAATCAAACTGCTCAAGCTTCAGCGTGCCGAGTTGCTCGAGTTGACCCACATAGAGCTTGAAATGCTCGGCCTCCATGTGTTTTTTCAAAACTTCCTCGTTCTCCCATGTCTCACAAATCATGAACACATCGGGATTCGTGGCACTTTCAAAAGTGTCGTAAGCCACATTGCCCTCGTCCTTGCGTGAGCAAGCCGTCAGAGCCAAAGCTGCGTCGAGAGCCTCTTCATATTTGCCCTCGTGTGCGCTGAAAAAGCAATTCAATCTTAACATGCCTTCTGTCTTTTGATATTGAAAAAATCAGATGCGGCGCCATTTCTTTTGAGCGTGGAACGTACGCCGCTGTTCAATCTGGTACTCCTGTTGGGAATCGAACCCAAATCTACGCTTTAGGAGAGCATTGTTCTATCCATTGAACTACAAGAGCGCTTCTGCACAGACAAAATTACATCATTTTTTTCGAATACAACAGCTCCCGACACGGCTTTTATCATCTTGCGACGAGATTGACACTGAAAATCTTTGGCTTCCTCGATTTTTTTGCCGTTCTTTGCACCACAGAATTGGCGGAAAACACCCCGCTGGAGGTTTGTCACTGAAAAATTACGCGCCGACAGCCCCACGGCGATTCCTCGAGAGAAATAATCACCAAAACCAAAATACTAAACACTACATGATTACATTTATCGTTGCTCTGTTTGTCATCGGCTATCTCTGCATAGCCCTTGAGAGCGTTTTGAAGATCAACAAGGCGGCCCCCGCCCTGCTGATGTGTGTTGGATGCTGGGTGCTCTACATGCTTGATGCCGGCTCCTTCATCCAAAGTTTCCGCGGCGTGAACGTTGCCGCTGCCGACGTGTCCCAGTGGGTCAACGAGCACATCCTGCTCTCACACCTTGGCGACACCTGCGAAATCCTGTTCTTCCTCATGGGCGCCATGACCATCGTGGAGATTGTGGACGCCAACGGCGGTTTCAACTTTGTTCGCGACCGTTTGCAAACCAAACACAAGCACACGCTGCTATGGCGCGTGACGTTTATGACGTTTGTGCTCTCAGCCGTGCTCGACAACCTCACAACAAGCATCGTGATGATCATGGTGTTGCGCAAACTGGTGAAAGACCATAAAGACCGACTCATCTATGCCTCCTGCATCATTCTCTCGGCCAACGCAGGCGGCGCATTCTCGCCCATCGGCGACGTCACGACCATCATGCTCTGGATCAAGGGCAACATCACGACGGGCGGCGTCATCAAGGAACTCCTCATCCCTTCCATCATCTCAGTGGTGGTGCCGACATTCCTGCTGCAGTTCAAGCTCAAAGGACAGTTGGAAACGAACCACACGGCAGAAGCTGGCGATGCGCTCCATTTCTCACGTTTGGAACGCAACATGGTGTTCTTCATCGGTGTGGGCGGCCTCATCTTCGTGCCCATCTTCCGTTTCCTCACGGGTCTGCCTCCTTTCATGGGCATCCTGCTCGTGCTGGGTCTGCTCTGGAGCATCACGGAATTTTTCTACCGCTCTAAGGGTCATGTTGACGAGAGCATGCAGATGCGCGTGACGCAGCTGCTCAAACGCATCGACATGAGCACCATCCTCTTCTTCCTCGGCATCCTGATGGCTGTGGCTACCCTGCAGGAAACGGGCGTTCTGAGAACCTTCGGACAGGCGCTCAACGAAGCCTCTGGCGGCAACCACTACATCGTGACGGGCGTCATCGGTGTCGTTTCCAGCATTGTCGACAACGTGCCCCTCGTGGCTGGCTGCATGGGCATGTATGACATCGCCCCCGGCACCGACTTCGCCGTCGACGGCATCTTCTGGCAACTGCTCGCCTATTGTGCCGGCGTGGGAGGCTCTATGCTCATCATCGGTTCGGCTGCCGGCGTGGTGGTGATGGGACTGGAGAAAATCACCTTCGGATGGTATATGCGCCACATCACGTGGATTGCCTTCGTGGGCTATCTGGCCGGCATTGGCGCCTATGCCGTTGAGAAAATGCTTGGCATGTAACCCTAAGTAATGGTAAAAAAATAACTTGACCAATTTTGTGGAGTAAGGAGTTATTTCTTATGCCCTGTCTTTTTGCCGTTTTTGGTATTTGTCATCGGTCACATAGCCCGCTATGCTCCCTCTTCCAAATACCAAAAGCAACAAAAATACAGGTCAAAATTGGTCAACTTATTCTTTCACCATTACCAAATAACAACCAAATAAATACTAAAAGACAATGAAGAAAATCATGATGACACTGGCCCTTTTGCTCTCTATGGCATGGGCCACACCAGCTTCGGCCTTCGGCTTTGACTGGGGCGTGACTGGCGGTTTGAACTTGACGAAACTGAAAGTGAAGGGAGAAAAGAAAAACATCTTCAGCTCCGACAACCAAGCTGGATGGTTTATCGGCCCGAAGGCTCACCTCAACCTCGCCATGGGCTTCGGCCTCGACGGTGCGCTGCTTTATTCGCAGCAGAAATACCAGTTGTGTGCGCTCGAAAACACGACCTACAAAACGAGCCGCAGCATCTCTGTCCCCGTCAATCTGCGCTACAGCATCGGCCTTGGCAGCGTTGCCTCTGTGTTCCTCACCACTGGTCCGCAGTTTGACTTCAACATCGGCAACAAGGACTACACCTTCGGCGACGGCATGTTTGAACGCGAGAACATGGCCACCACATGGAACGTGGGCGGCGGTATCAAGGTGCTGGGCCACCTGGAAATCGGCGTGGGCTACAACTTCGCGCTGAGCGACACTGGCAAAACGCTCTTAGAATATTCCGGCAACGGCAGCATGATCGGCGGCTCAACGAACAACGACATTCGTGCCAATACCTTCACCGCACAGGCCACGATTTATTTCTGATGCCCTCTTTCATCTGGAACGCTGGCACCATTCTGCCGACGTTCTGGCAAAATACAAACCAACCGGCCACATATGCCAATACAAAGGCGTTTGTGGTCGGTCTGTTTTTTGATAGAATGAAAGCGCACGCCAGCGCACAATCTGACTTCACCTCGCGGTTCAACAACAGACGGAAGGCATAAAAATCCAGTCCCTATACTTTTTAGCGAACGCCGTCCTGCGTTCGATTGCGTCTCGCCCTACGTTCGATTGCGTCTCGTCCTGCGTTCGGTCGTGCCACGTCCCGCGTTCGCTAAAAAGTATAGGGATTGAATCAACAACCATATTTCCGCCACCATCATCAAGCGTTCCCAACCGCCTTCTGCATCCCTGCCACCATCCTTGCCACCGGTTCGTCGGCCGGTAGCCACTCCACAGAATCCAATTCGCTGCGCAACAGCCACCGCGCCGCCTCATGTTCCAACAGCGTGAGTTTTCCGCTGCCCACCCGACAGAGGTAGCAATGCATGATGAGGTGGAACTTCGGATAGTCGTGCTCCACCGTTGTTAGCAGCGGTCCGACTACTATCTCCGTTGCCAGTTCCTCCCTGATTTCTCTCATCAGCGCCGCCTCTGGTGTCTCTCCAGGCTCCATTTTTCCGCCAGGAAACTCCCACCAGTCCTTCCATTCGCCATAGCCTCTCTGCGTGGCAAACACCCTTTCGCCGTCACAGATGACGGCCGCCACGACTTCAATTGTCTTTCTCTGATTCATTTATTTTCTTAAATTTCGGGGTTAGATGATAAGCTAAAATAATACTGGTAAATCAGGTCTGTTCCTTTCATTTACAGTTTTGAAAATCGCATCAGCTTTCACTTTCTCCCACTCCCCTCAAATCCTTTGAATCTTATTTTTGGTTCATTCATACTCGGTCCTCTTTCGTTTGATTCAACAATTTGTCTAACTCGGCTTGCAGTTCCTCCCTCTTAGGCAAGTAGAGTTGATAGCGAGCGGCAAAGAGTTGGTTAGTAATACCTTGCAGCGCATATTCCATCAGCAGCTCATCCTTGCGTGCGCCAAGCACGATACCTATAGGGGGATTATCGTCGGGCTGACATATCTCAGCCTTGAAATAATTGAGATATAGGTTCATCTGCCCAATGTCGCCATGCTTAATCTCTGCCCGCTTGAGGTCTATCAGCACATAGCATTTCAAGATGCAGTGGTAAAACACCAAGTCCACCTTTAGCTGTCTGCCACCAACTGGTATCACATACTGTCTGCCAATAAAAGCAAAACCTCGTCCGAGTTCAAGAAGGAACTGTTCCATATTGGTTTTCAGCGCATTCTCTAATTCACTCTCTTTGTAGCGTTTTTTCTTAGGAAGTCCAGTAAACTCCAACACGAATGGGTCGCGGATGATATCTTCGGCCGTCATCACCTGATGCCCCTCATTTGCCAAAGCCAATACGCCCTCCTTGTCGGTGCTCAAAGCCAAACGCTGAAACAAACAGCTCTTCATTTGGCGTTTCAGCTCCCTTACCTTCCAACCCTCATTGATGCATTGCTTCATATAGAACTGCCGCTCCATAGGGTCATCGCATTTCAACAATTCGTAATAATGGCTCCACGTCAATTTGTGGGACAGCGTCCCACTTTTTGGGAATGCAAGATACAACTTCCTCATATAAGTCAAGTTACTACGATTAAATCCCTTACCATTTCTTATGGTCAAGTCCTTTGCAAGATTTGTGAGCAACTGCTTTCCGTACTCAGCTCTTTCTTTTCCTCCCTGCTCAAACTCAACGATATACTTACCTGTTAGCCAGTTTGACGTCAGCAACTCCGTATTTACGGCAGTATAGGCGTTTTCCTTGGCTTGACACCACAATTGTGAGATGTCACTCACCAAGTGTTGGTAATCGGAATTTGTATGGACGATACCGTCCTCCATAATATGTTTCTTTGGCTCATTCATGTCACATACCTCCTTTTCTTTATGATTATCACGCTGCGAAAAGAGTTTTGTTCCTATCTGCTTCATTCTTTTTTAATCTTGCGCAATTCGCTGATTGTAAATATCTTACAAAAATCTCTCCTGCATATTCACCCGATTGCCTTATACTGACTTGCAAAAGCATAGGTTGCCTCAGGCATCGGCGTATTTAAATGCCACACGATTTGCATCGGCTTCGAACCCTCAATACTCTTCATTGTTACCTGTCCGAGATAGGTGAATCCCATTCTGCAACCATATTCAGGATGTTCCACCTGCTGTCTGACAAACAAGAGCATATTGTTTTCGCCGTTTCGGTAAGCCTCAGCCTCACGACTACCTTCGCGCACACGGTTTTGCGTTTCCCAATGGAAGAACTCGCGATTTTGGGCGTAGTCTTTATATGCCGTCATAGAGCCCTCCTCACGTTGCTTGATGATGTCGACATACATGGCTTCCAGTTTAATATCCTTCAAGCGTTCGAAACCCTCGCGCGAAGACGACTTGCGCTCAATGGTTGAAAGGCCAAGTGCCGCCTGTATTTGTGCTTTGGTGTACACGCCATGCAAATGGAGCGGGTTCCATTCCCGATAAACAGAATTATCTTCTTTCTCTGGCGCAGAACATTTTTCCCTCAAATAAGAGATGACTTCCTTGAACTCCTGAATGAACAAATGATCGGAGGCCAGGTCGGAAAACATGCTTTCAAGATTGGGGTAAAAGCCTGCCTTGTCAAACAAATCGTAGTAGAGCATCACAGCACACCGCCTCTCCTTTTCGGAAAAAGCGGCCACATCGCATCTGAATCCGCATTCGGCAAAGCGCAGCAGTTGAGTGAGATAGGAGAACGAATCTGTTGCCAGCCACTTGGTTCTGACAGCGTATCTTATCTGGGCTGAATGGGCAGACACTTCTTTCTTGACACCTGCCAACTGACACAATTCGCCCCACGTCTGGCTGCCATAGAGCTTATGGAACGGCACATGACTATAAGCCAAGAAGCCCTTCAAAGAAAACGTGTTTTTGTAAACCTTATGATAAGCTGCTATCTCCTTGATTATTCGGTTTTTATTCAAGCTTCGAAGATACCCCTCGATGTTGGCAAGGATTTCTTCTTTTGCCTTGTCTTCCAATATGATTTTGCATCCGAAGGGGGCATTTGTGAAACCGCCCTCTATCTCGTCTTTGATGTTGCGCGAATGACGGCCTATCAGCGCCTCAAAGCGGTCTTTATAGCTAAACTCCGCACGCGAATGGCCCACAAAGTCGAGCACAGTGAGGTGGTCTTTGCCTTTATGCAGACGCAGGCCTCGGCCAAACTGCTGAAGGAACACCGTGACGCTCTCCGTTGGACGGAGGAAGAGAATCGTGTCGATTTCAGGAATGTCCACACCTTCATTAAAGAGGTCGACGACGAAGAGGTAATTGATGGTGCCAGCCTGAAGCTGCTTTTTCACGAGAAGGCGATGGCGGTCGCTATCGTCGCTCGTCAACACCGCCGTTTTCAGTCCTGCCAACGTGAACTTCGCATTCATGAATTTGGCATGCTCCTTGTCGACACAGAAGCAAAGCGCCCGCACGCGGTGCAGGCGGCTGTTTCCAATATATTCCTGCATCTTCTTCAGAATGAGCCCCGTTCGAAAATCGTTCTGCGTGTAAATGCGCGACAATTCGGCTATATCGTAACCATGTCCACTCCATTTCACTTCCGACAAATCCACATTGTCGGGTATGCCATAATAATGGAAAGGCGCAAGGAGGCCGGCGTTGAGGGCTGCCGGCAGACGGATTTCCGCAGAAATGTGCCCATCGAAGAAAACCGTAATATCTTCTTGTTCATTAGTACGCTCAGGCGTGGCTGTCAAACCGAGAAGGATTTGGGGCTTGAAGCATGTCATCAGTTTGACGTATGTCGGAGCCACAATGTGGTGCACTTCATCCACCACCATATATTGGTAATAGTCTGCCGTGAGTTGCAAACCATCCAAGCGATTACGCAATGTGTCCTTACTCGCGAAAACATGCTGATAGCTGGACGGCTCGTGGTCGCCGTCCCACAAACTGCCAAAATTGGGGTCGTCAAGGACAATGCGGAAGGTCTGCATGGCCTGTCGCAAAATTTCCTGACGATGGGCAATGAAAAGAAAATGACAGTCGGGATGCGCTTCACGATAGCGTTTGAAGTCGAAAGCCGCTATGACGGTTTTTCCCGCACCCGTAGCAGCCACCACAAGGTTGCGGAAATGTCCGTGCACGTGGCGTTCCACGTCAAGTTTTTCCAATATTTCCTGCTGATAATCCTTCGCACGCATCAGGTCGAGCGCTGAGAAATCAAGCAACGGGGTCTCCCAGTCTGTGCCCAGCGCCTTTTTCAGCCGTTCGTCGCTCACACCAGGAATGAACGTCTCAAATGTTTCATCACACCAATAGGTTTCAAACGAGTTGCGCACCTCTTCTATCACCTGCGGCAATTCAAACTGCGTGGCTTTGAAGTTCCATTCTTTGCCATCTTTCAAAGCGTAGCGAGAGAGGTTACTGGAACCGATGTAGGCCGTGTGGAACCCCGAATTTCTGAGAAAGATATAGGATTTGGCGTGCAGACGGTCTTGCGTGCCATCGTATGAGATTTTCACCTCCGTGTTGGGCAGCATGGACAAACGGGCAACGGCATCGTAATCCGTTGCTCCCGTATAGGTGGTTGTAATGACGCGGAGGTTTTTCCCTTCGCTTGTGAATTTCTTCAAACTATTCCACAGCAAGTTTAAACCGCTCGTCTTGATGAAAGACACCACCCAACATATCTCGTCAGAGCAAAGAATCTCGCGGTTTAATTCGCTCTCCATGTCGGCAGGCCCTCTGCCTCCGAAAAACAAGGCACTGCGGCTCAGCGAGGTGACGGGCATAATGGCCTGCAAGTGTTTCTCTATGTCGGGGTATTCGCAGTTTGTGCGGTCGATGACAGCCGTCAGAATGCTCTTTTGGGCATCAATCAAATCAAGTTCCGTGTCGTCAACATCAAACTCCCTGCCTAAGGTCTTGATGACGGAATTGACAAAATCCGTGTATTTTCCAACCTCCTGGTCATCGGGCACGCCAACGAACGCAACTTCGATGAGACGTTGCAGATATTTGCTCAAGATGTGAACCGCGTCGTCCTTTGAAATCTGTTTCTTTCCGATGTAGAAACGCTCAGCGTCCATTCTGCTTAATTTCAGATTGAAGAGGCGGTTGATAATTTGCTCGTAAACACCTGTCGGGATATTCGGGTCTTGCATAATTACATGATATAGATTTCCTCCGCATGATGTTGAAGGGACACAGCATCGGGCTTGCGTTCCTATGGGAGGATGAACTTTCCTATTTTGGAGAGGCGACCAGAATCGGTTTTCCGCTTGGCATTGCTGAAACCTGTGTGGCCATGCCAAGCGCTTCAGCCCTCTTCATACAAAATTAATGATTTTCCGTCAATGTGACGAAGGGCAAGGAAGGGAATTGTTTTAGGGGTGTTCTATAAATTAGCCTGAGCCGATTTTACAACAATCTGCGAGTGAGAACTGTAAAAGCGGCCAAGTCAATCCTAAATAAAGAATCTCCATTAAAACTAATTTATAGAACATCCCTTTATATTTCTGAAGGGCAGAAATCCCTCTTCTTCCACCCCTCTGCCCGCTCTTTTTTATTTTTCTGTGCAAAAAAGTTGCAATGGGTTAGAAGCTAACGGGTTAGGGACTGAAAAAAGTGTGGTCTTTGGGGGAGTTAAAGTGCATAAAGTGGAAGCGGGCGTTGAGGACGTCGTAACTTTGCATTGTCATTCAGCGCTGGATGAGGAGCCACACCGGAAGGGCGCCCAACACTCCTCCTCAGGCAGATAAAGACAAACCACTAATTATTCACCTTAAAAAATTATCAAAACCATGATTCCATTTATTGCAAAAGCCAAGAAGAACCCCATTACCAAGGAAGTGAAGTATTATGCCCAGGTGGCTCCCGTTGACCACGTGGAATTGTTGAGCATCACCAGCAGTATCTCTGAGAAGTGTACGGTGACGGAACACGACGTGAAGGCCGTTTTGTCGGCGTTGCAGATGAGCATTGCCAAGCACATCACTGACGGAAGCAGCGTGCGCTTCGGAGACCTCGGCTCGTTTCGACTGACCATCAAGGGTACGCCAGCAGACACCAAGGAAAAGGCTGGCATAGCGAACATCGAGCGATTGCGCGTGGCATACACCCAGAGCGGACGCCTGTCGCAGATTTTCAACAGCGACGTGAGCGGTCTCAAATTTGAAAAGGTGAGCGACAAGGCATAAGGTGGCTCACGGCATGCAGGGGGCTGGAAACGGAAGGGGCATTGTCAAGTCTGCCCCGACCTCCTGTCTGCGCTTTCTGTAATAAAACAAGTAGCAATTGCCAATAGATAAGTAGTGGTCAATTTATTTACCATTACTTATCTCAAAAACACAATTATCAACCATTAAAATTTATCAATTTACCATGATTAACTACACCGTAAAAGCCAAAAAGAATCCAGTTGACGCCAGTGTTAAATTCTATCCCCAAATCGGCAAGCAGAAGGCCACAGACCTGGAAGAGATTGCCAAGGAGATTTCCGTGATGTGCACCTTGTCGTTGCCCGACATCGTGTCGGTGCTCTCTGCCACGCAGGAAGAGGTGGAGAACGTGTTGAAGAAGGGGCGCTCCGTGAGGTTCGGCTATCTGGGCTCGTTCCGTCCGACGATTGTGAGCAACCCTGTTGAAAAGAAGGAAGACGTGGGCATTGGCAATATCAAGCGTGTCCGTGTGCGCTTCACGATGGGAGGCTATTTGCGCAAGCATCTGAGAAAGAACATGATGAAGTTCAAGCGTGAAGAATAATCTCCGCGGCTAAGGGAGCCACCCAGGAAAGGAAAAAACGCATAAGAACCAGAAGTTGTTCCGGGTCTTATGCGTTTTTTGTATGTAAGTAATGTTGAAAAAATAACTTCCGCAATTTTGCCGTTGGCAAGTAATATTTATATACTCCCCTGCCTTTTCGGCTCTTTTCGAACTTATTCTCAGTCACAATGCTCGCATTGCTCCTTCGAATAAGCTCAAAAATAGCTCAAAAATGCAGGTGCAAAATTGCAGAACTTATTCTTTCAACATTACTAAATCATCCCCTATAAGGAGAGACAGTGTTTATCAGAGCGGGAAGGTCATACCGAAGTTGACGTTGGCATTGAGGTTGTTGAGCGGAATGAACTGCTTGTTGACCTTGCCGAGAATGCGGTCGGAACCAACGTAGAAGTTGAAGTGTTTTGCCTTCAGGCTGAGGGCGGCCCCAAGAGAGCATCCTGTTCCGCCAGCCGTGGTATTGACCGAAATTTCAATGGGGTTGACCGGGCGGACGGTGGCTGAGAGCATGGCCTGGTGGTAAGAATAGAGACCATGAATGCGGCCGGTGTAGAGGAAGCCGAAATGGAGGCGACGGTACATCGGCAACGTGTATTCAGCACCGACGTTGAGCGTGGCGGCCAGGGCCTGCGTTGTGCTCGTTTCGCCGTCATCATAAACGGAGAACATCTCTTCGAGGTCGTCGCCGAGATCTTCAAACTGGTCGCCGAGCTTGTTGCTGCCCGTGTTGTTTGAACCGGCATAGATGTTGTTGAAACCACTGAAGGTGTAGTCGCCAGCAGAAGATGCCTGCTTGGTCTTTCCCCAACTGATGAAGCCGAGGTCGGTGAGACCAGCTGAAACGGTGAGGTCGTCCATCACCTTATAGGAGGCGCCGAGGTCGAATGCCATACCGAAGCCGGGCATTCCGAAGCTGACGTCATCGAGCCCTTTCACGCGGCGGCGGCCGTCGGGAGCGTTCTTTTCAGGGCCTTCATAGTCGAACTCGCTCTTCAAGACGGATGCCTTGAGGCGTGCATCGCCCTGAACGCGCCATTCGTCGCCGTTCATGGTGAGGTTGAGCTGATTGACTTTGAAGTCGGCATAAGCCACGCCGAAGAGGAATTTCGCCTTAGCTCCGACGGTGAGGCGGTCGTTGATGCGGTGGCTGTGTCCCAAGGCGAGCTCCATATAATTTTGCGAACGGGCACCGATGTCGTGGAGCTGATAGAATTCCTTCTCGCCTGCGGTCTTCATGAATTCAAAGAGTTCGTAGGGCAGGGTGATGTTGGTGTTGGAGCGCAGGTTGAGCTCAACGACGTTCATTCCCTTGAAGCCACGGAAGCCCACGGAGAAGAGGTTATAGTTGACATAGATGTCGGCACGGTTTTTATCGTGCAAACCGCCGAGGAAATCAGAAGCCGAAACGGTTGGGCTCATGAAGGTGGTCTGGTCGTAGAGTGGGTTGCCTTCAAGCTTGTAGATGAAGTTTTTGTAACCCATGTTACCCGTTGCCCCAACGTTGATGTTGCCCATGAAGGGGAAAAAGACGTAGGGGGCATCGATGAGCGCCGGGTTCATTTGATGGCGGAAATTGCTCGTCTGCATAAAATAAGACGTGCGGAATTCCTGGGCCTGTGCCGGAAGCAATGCTGAAGAAAGAACAAGTCCGGCTGCTATTTTTTGAATATAGTTTTCATACGTGAGATTTTTTTACGTGACTAAAAACGAATCAGTTCATCAGTTGAAATCAGCAACGATTTGACCTTTGAGTTTCAGTCGGATGTCCTTGACTTTGATGTATTGCAGCGATGAAAGCACGGCTTTCTGTCCGGCAGTCTGTGTGCCAGCGGCCTGAATGCGGAGACGCAGCACGTCAAGACGCTTGAGGGCCTTCGGGTCGGTGAGCTTCATGGTAATCTGCACGGGAGTTTCCACACCCGTGGCAGTCACTTCGGCTTCGTTGGCGAGCACTGACTTGGGCTGTGCGGGAGCGACGTTGGCTTCTGAGACAACGATTTCGCTGATGACACGTCCGTTGACGTCAACAGGGATGACAGTTGCGGTGAGGTCGAGCGGCACGGCATTGAAGATGTTGGCCGTTACGACCAAACCATCGGCTTCATAATCCTTGAGGTCTTTGTTCATGCCCGTCACAGAGTCGTTGTAAACGATGTTCAAACCGTTGTTGAAGGTGAACGGCACGTAGAGGTCGTAAGACATGTCGGAATTGTAGGTGCGACCCAATTGGATGGTTACATCTTCGTCAACGAGCTTCACGCGGCGGTTTTCCTTGAGATCGACAGAGATGTTGTCGGGCAGCTTGGTGATGAGGCTGCTGATGCCGTCGACCTGGAATTTCTTGGCCGTTGCTTCGATGGCAGCAGGAGAGTAAGGACCTGCGGCGGCATCTTCATAGAAGTAGACATGGTTTTTCTTCTCTTTCAAGAGCGTGGCATTGCCCGATGCAGGAAGGTTGACGCTGGCAGCCACTGTGCCGTCTTTCTTGTTGGCCTTCAGTCCGGCATTAAACTCGATGGAGGCTGGCACGTTTGAGAGGTCGGCCATGAACTTGAGCGTCGGGTTGGCCACCCGGATGGTCACATCGTCGCTGTCGAGGAAGTCGGGCAGATTGTCCTTGATATTGATGCTTTCAATGGTTGGAGCGATGTCTGGGTCGAAACGTCCCGTCACATTGTCGAAGACCACTTCGTTTTGTCCGACGAGGGTGTTACCCATGTGGAGATAAACGTGGAGCGTGAGTTTGCTACCTGTGGTCGGAGTGAAGGCGCGTGAAGCGGAGACCTTGAAATCGCCAGAGAGCGAAACTTCGGTTTTCGGAATGCTGAGCGTTCCGCCGTTGACTTTGCCGTCGTCGCCGTCAAGGGCGATTTTGGCGATGTCCATCTCAGCGAGGTCGATGTTCGTTGAGTTGACATTGTGACGCGGATTGACCGAAACGACCTGTCCGGCGATGGTGGCATTGGTAGGATTGGCCACCTGCAAGTATTTCGGTAGCTTGATTTTCAGATTGTCGATGTCGCGAACGACGAAATACATGCCGTTTTGCTCCAAAGCCATGCTAATTTTGAGCTTCGTTCCCACAGCAGGGGTGATTGACTTCACTTGCTTGACAACACTGCTGATGTTGTCGAACTTGAAATTCATGCTGTTATCGGCCGTCAGGTTGTTGATCTGATAAACAAATCCTTCTGGAACGTTCAGACTTCCTGCCGTTGCTGGAATCAATTCCTGCAACTTGGAATAGTTGAGCACTTCCAATGATGGCGTGAGCACTGTGTTGTCAATGTAGGCATTCATTCTGTCGACACTGAAATTAACGTTTGTGCGTCCGCTTTCGATGAGGTAATAAGTGTGTTGTGCGTCCGTTTTCAAATTCTCGTCCTCCTCGAGGAGGTCGGCAAGCATGATATTTTCGGTGTTACCAAGTTTGAGCTGCAGTCCTTGAGAACCGAGACCCATCGTCATGTCAATGTCCTTGCTGGCATCGTAGCTGTCGTCGACACAAGCCGTGAGGGGCAGTCCCAACGAGAGGGCAAGACAAACCTTTGCCCATTGTTTCATTTGGAAAGATTGCTTTTTCATAGGATAAAATTTTGAAGTTATTGATTTTATCTTTGAATGATGTTAAATAAGTGCTATTTAAACCAGTGGCGGCTCCGCAGAGGTTGACATCTGTGTTGAATGTTAAATCTCTTTTTCGAGAGAATGGTTGAAAGAGACTGGCAACGGATGGGGCAATTGAGATTAAATAATTGATTTCCAACGATGTTTCTATATAGGTTCAACACTATGATCTGTCTTTACGGGATGTTTTTTTCCGCCTGCTCATATTTAGTTTTTAAAACAAACGATAAACATTTGCCACCCCTATGTTTGCAAATCTAAATATTTATGTTGTGATACGCAAATATGAACCAACAATTTTTTATTGCTGTGCAGTAAAATTTTTTCAAACAAAAAAAATTAGGGCTGACACTCCCCACACGAGGTATCAGCCCTTAGAATTATCTTATATAAAGATTGTCATCTTACCAAATAGTAATACAGTTCATGCACTTTTACATTCCCTCCTCTCAATTATTGGATTCTGAAATTTATCGGCACATTGCATTTCACGTTTACAAGCTTGCCCTTTTGTTTTCCTGGTTTCCACGCCGGCATAGTCTTCACCACACGCATAGCCTCTTTGTCGAGCACAGCATGGCCTGATGACTTTTTGATGTGCACGTCGCTTACAGTTCCGTCTTTTCTTACAACAAAACCTACGATCGTCTTGCCTTGCAGTGTTGCATCGATAGCTGCTTGAGGGTATTTCACATTCTTAGCGATAAATTCCATCATTGCAGATTCTCCGCCTTTAAATTGTGGCTTCACCTCAACAACTTTATAGGCTTTTATGTCAGGCTTTTGTGTCTGCATATCGATTGTTGATAGGGTGGTTGCTTTTGCCATAGTGCTCACGTTTGTGTTGCTGGCAAATACACTGATTGCCAGTGTTGCCACTGGGATAATGAACAATGTCTTGAGCATCATCAATCTGTTTGATTTCTTCTGATTCATCATAATGATTCTTCGTTTTAGTGACTCATTGTTAAGGTTGTTGGCAAATGGCTGCAGACGATTGCCGACCGCCTTGATTACAAGAAATTTTTGATATTGTGTTGCATTAATGCCCTTGTTTAATACTGCTTCATCCACCTCAAATTCGTGTATGGCTTTCAGATTCTTGCCTATCAGCCACACGAAAGGATTGAACCACTGCATGATAGTGGCTATCTGAAGAAGGACGAGGTCTATGCAGTGTTTTAAGCGTATATGCTCTTGCTCATGTGTTAGTATGAAACTGCGGTTGTTGGCATAGTCGTCACGGCTCATCACGATGTAGTGAAAGAGACAGAACGGACTCGTTGCATCATCGGTTAGAATTATGGTGTTGCCTTTGTTGTCGGTGGTATGCTCGCATTGGCGCAGCTGCTTTATCAGACGCACGGTTTGAACGACTGTCATCGAGAATATAGCCACGACTCCAAGCGTGTATATACAGACTATAATGTCAGACCAACTCCATACAGACTGTTCTTTTGCATTGCCGTTTATCAGCACCTCCGGCAGTAGAACCGCCTGACGAACCTTGTCTACTATTGGATTTGTACCACTGGGGAAGTGAACCAATGGAATAGCAAACGATATAACCAAACATCCAAGGATTACGATTCGGTTGAGCCGATGAAAGGTCTCCCTTTCAAGCAATGGTATAATGCAAGCATATAGCAGCGCCAATGCCATGGCTGATTTTATAATATAAGGTAGTATCATGGTTCTTAATAAGGTTGTATCTTGGTTCTCATTGTTTTGAAATGTCTCTTTTCTCCGTACCCTTGTCTATCAGACTAAGTATCTCCTCCAGTTCCTCATCCGAGATATTCTCTTCTTTCACAAAGAACGAAATGAGCGAATGAAGACTGCCGCCAAAGAACGATTTCTTTACTTCCTTCATTGCATGACGTGTGTATTCGGCCCTTGTTATGAGAGGAGAAAACACGTATGTCTTGCCACCCCCTTCACGCTTGTACGAACTAACGTATTGCTTGTGGGTGAGTATCTTCATAAACGTGGCGATAGTGGAGTAAGCGGGATGTGGCTCGGGATATGCGTCGATAATCTCGTGCGTGGTCATACCACAACCCTTATCCCACAGAATATTCATTATCTGCATTTCGGCACGTGTCAATGTATTGAATTCTTTCATGTTTTAGATGGTTGAGGGAATTATCTAATGTTTTAGATTTTCTACTGACAAAGATACTTTAAATGTATATTCGTTGGTTGCGGATACAAACAAAAACTGCTTATGAAATATCATATTTAACGTATGTTGTTAGATATAAATCTCGAATTATTAGATATTAAGTTCGAATATAGAACCACCCTATGAAAAATAAAAGGCAAGGAAACAAGTCCACCTGTTTTGTGTGGGACTTATTTCCTTGCCTTTGAACAAGCTCCGCATGGAATCTACGGACTGCGGTTTGTTGGGCTTAGGGCTTTTCGAAATGCTGATAGTCTTTCAAACTGCGCCAATCTCCGCCCCAGACGAAGCCGTGGCGCTTGAAGAGACGATAGCAGAGGTCGCTGTGTGAGATTTTATATTTGAAGGACTTGGTGCGGTCGGCATAGCGGCGTCCTTTCTCGGGGTCTACGCGGAGCGTGCCGTCGGCGCGGCTTTTCACGCAGGGATTGTGGAGCGGATTGATATCAATGGCACGGCCACGGCTATGGGCCGACAGTTTGCGGGTGCCGGCAACGGTTCGGTAATTAAAGCACGAGGTGTTGTTGGCCTCCATCGACGGGCGGTCTTGCGCCCCATAGTTGTCTATCAGCACCATGCGTGCGATGGGATAGGAAGCACGGTAGAGGTCGCGGAAAATGCTGACGAGGTCGGCGGCAATGTCGGCGTGGCAGACCAGTTCGCCCAACTGTATCTCCCCCGCGCCGTTGATGTGCAACACTTTGACGTAACGCAATTTGCTGCGTGGAATGCTGCACCCTTTCTTGTAGCTCTTTCCCCACATGCGTGCAAATACGGCATTGGAGATGGTGTCGGCCGAAAAGCAGCGCCATTCACCATAGCGGCGCACAGCCTGCGGCGACACAGTCTCACCAGCCTTCCAGCGGCGCAGTTTCTCTTGTTCGTCGTCATTCAAATGGACTTTCTTGCCGACGAGTTGCGGTTTCTCTGGCCCCTCGGCCGAACGGGCGGCGCGGCAGGGGGATGCGAGCAGCAGACAGAAGAGGGCGAGGGAAACGGAATGATTGAATGTCATTTGATGTTACAAGATAATGGATTAGCAGGTGGTCGGAACTGTTTTTGGGGCAATGGTGAAAACATAAGTTAAACAAAAATGCAGAGCAAAAATATAACTATCTACTCCACATATTATTACTTACTTCGCAGCCTGAACTGTCAGTTTGGCTTCCTTCTCCTGTTTGAGAATGGTCAGCGTCACATTGAATTCCTTTTTCTTTCTGCCCGTCAGTGTCTTGGCAAAGCGGAAACATGTCGGTGCCTCTGCCTTCGCGTCTGTGGCTGGCTTGCCATAGTCTTCCAGGTAATAACCATAGTCGTCATCGGTGTCGGCTTCTGCTTCATTCTGATAGGCCGTCCATCCGCTTTCCTTCTTCTCGACAAGCGCCGCAATGCGCTTATAGTCGCTGTCCGTCAAGGCTTTCGAGAAGGAAATGTCGTAAGTATCAGCCCCCGAAAAACGCTCACGGCCGCGCCATTCTGCCTCATCAACGGGAAGCGCCACACCGAGGTTGCCCTCCGAAAGGAATCCGATGGCCCGCGCTTCGTGGGTGCGGGCAATCTTGGCCTGCTTGTAGGCCACCTGCGATGTGTATCCCACACTGATGATGAAGGGCGACACCAACAGCATAAGAAGGCGAGCAAAGAGCCGCTGGATTTTCCAGCGCCAGGTTAGGAACAAGTAAACGGGCGAACAGAGAAGCCAAGTGGCGGCACACCAAATGCCACGACGGCGCACCAATGTGGCGGCAGCCGCATCTTCGGCGTTTGTGGCACGCAGAGTGGCGGGAAGACCATAGCGGTTGGTCTCCCGACGGGTTTTCTTGAAAAACAAGGGGATGTTGATGAAAGGCACATAAAACCACCAGCCGCTCCAACCGACATCATGGCAGCGCTTCACGCCTTGTGCCGTATAAAACCAGCAAAACATGAAGAGGCCGGAGAAGAGCATGAGGCGATTGTAAAGACTGCCAGCAGCGTCCTCGCCGATAGAGAAAGAGGCTATCTCTGAAGCGACGTTGGCCACATACGCCACAAGCATGAAATGGAAAGGAATGAGGGCATGAGAGATGAGGTATTCTGCCCGCGTGATACGTCCCTTAAAAGAGAAGGCACGCACAAGAAGCCCCGCATTGGGCAGGGGCTTGGCATCGAAGGCCTCAAGTTCGCGGTCGGCCTCTTCCATGAGACGTTCCATCTGTGCAGGCGAAGGCATGGCTCCCTCGGGCATCGTGGGGGCGGCAGGGGCTTCTTCCTGAGGAGTCGATTCTTCCTGAGATTTCTGAACATTCTGCCCACACGTCTCATCGTCGCCATCGGGCGCCACGAAGGGGGGCGGTGGGGCCGGCTGTGGGACAGGGGGCGGCGTGTTGCCGCTATGGTTCTGTTGCAATTTGTTATTCTCTTCCATAAGATAATTCCTTCTAAGTAGGTGGTCAGAATTGTTTGTCTGGTATAAAACTGCAAAGGTAAGTTTTTTCATCGAAAAGCATCCATCCCCAAGGCATAACTATTGTTTCAGGATGGTTAAGTTATGGTAAAGCGGCCTTCGGAAAAATCTGTCACGGAGCGACCTGATGCGTCGTGAAACATCCGGCAGTGGGGGATCTCCAAGATATCGCATCCATTTTTTTTGATCACTCCCACAAAATAAGCGCCAAGCAACCACTTATCCTGCCTTGTCAGCATTGATTGTCAACGATTTTTTCTAACTTTGCAGTCATGAAGATAGCTATTGCCTTTTTACGCTTGCTTTCACATCTGCCTTTGCGTGTGCTTTATGCACTGGCCGATATTTGTTACCCCGTCATCTATTACGTGATGGGGTATCGGCGAAAGGTGGTACGCAAGAACATTGACCGCTCTTTCCCTGAGCGTTCCATGAGCGAGAGAAGACAGATTGAAAAACGTTTCTACCGATGGTTTTGCGACTATGTGGTTGAAACCATCAAACTGCTCTCCATCTCGCCTGAGGAAATGAAGCGGCGAATGATTGTGGAGGGCATGGAAGAAATGGAACGCGAACTGGAAACGCACCCGTTCGTGTTTATCTATTTGGGGCACTACTGCAACTGGGAATGGATTTCCTCCATGCCGCTTTGGAGCACACGTGAGACCACCCACTGCGCCCAATTGTACCGCCCGCTCAAAAACAAAGCGTTCGACTCGTTCTTCTATCAGATGCGCACCCGCTTTGGGGCCGACAACATCTCGAAATACGAGTCGATGCGACACATTCTCCAACTCAAACAGAAGGGGGAACGCACCATCATCGGATTCATCGCCGACCAGGCTCCGGGATGGAACAGTATCCACGACTGGGTGGACTTCCTGCACCAAGACACGCCTGTCTTCACTGGAACAGAACGCATTGCAAAGAAAGTGGATGCCGCCGTGTTTTTCGCCGACGTGAAGCGCGAACGACGCGGACAATACCGCCTGCGATTGCGCCTCATGACCGACCACGTCAAAGACATCCCCAACTATGAGCTGACGGAACGCTACATGGCAGAACTGGAAGAAATCATCCAGCGACAACCACATCTCTGGCTGTGGAGCCACAGACGATGGAAAAGACAACGACATGCCGACGGCACTTTCTACGAGGAGCCGAAGGAATAGTTTCAAATGATGCCGTGCCAACCATCATCTGCAAACTGCACATGCTCAGCCACACCCACCTATCAGACAACAAAAGCAAGACATATTTCCCATGGAAAAGAAATTCAACCGCACCCTCGTCACCTCCGCCCTACCCTATGCCAACGGAGGTGTACATATAGGACACTTGGCTGGCGTTTACGTGCCGGCTGACATCTATGTGCGCTATCTGCGCCTGAAAAAGCAGGAAGTGCTATTCATCGGCGGAAGCGACGAGCACGGCGTGCCTGTCACCATCCGTGCCCGCAAGGAAGGCATCACCACCCAGGAGGTGGTCGACCGCTACCACAACCTCATCAAAAAATCGTTTGAGGACTTCGGCATATCATTCGACATCTACAGTCGAACGACCTCGAAGATTCACAACAAGTTTGCCTCTGATTTCTTCCGCACGCTTTACGACAACAACAAGCTCGTGGAGAAAACCGAGGAGCAATTCTGCGATGAAGTAACAGGCGAATTTCTCACCGACCGCAACATCGTCGGCACCTGCCCGCGCTGCGGCGCGGAAGGCGCATACGGCGACCAATGTGAGAAATGCGGCGCAACGCTCTCGCCTGAAGAACTCATCAACCCGACCAACAAAAACAATCCGGGACACGGACTGGTGAAGAAGGCCACAAAAAACTGGTACCTGCCGCTCAACGACTATCAAGACTGGCTCAAACAGTGGATTCTCGAAGAGCACAAGGAATGGCGTCCAAACGTCTATGGCCAGTGTAAATCATGGCTCGACATGGATCTCCAGCCACGCGCCATGACGCGCGACCTTGATTGGGGCATCCCCGTTCCCGTTGAGGGAGCTGAGGGCAAGGTGCTCTACGTATGGTTTGATGCCCCCATCGGCTATATCTCCAATACCAAGGAACTCTGCGACGCACAAACGGAGAAATGGGGCACATGGCAGAAGTGGTGGCAAGACCCTTCAACGCGCCTCGTACATTTCATCGGAAAGGACAACATCGTGTTCCACTGCATCGTGTTCCCAACGATGCTCAAGGCCCACGGCGGCTATATCCTGCCCGACAACGTGCCTTCCAATGAGTTCCTCAATCTGGAGAACGACAAGATTTCCACATCACGCAACTGGGCTGTTTGGCTCCACGAATATTTGGAAGATTTCCCTGGCAAGCAAGACGTTTTGCGCTATGTGCTCACGGCCAACGCTCCAGAAACGAAAGACAACAACTTCACCTGGAAGGATTTCCAAGACCGCAACAACAACGAACTGGTGGCTGTTTACGGCAACTTCGTCAACCGTGCGCTCCAGCTCACGAAGAAATATTTCAATGGTGTTGTTCCTGAATGTGGCGAACTGCTTGACATCGACCGCAACGCCATTGAGGAATTCAAGGACGTGAAACAGAAGGTGGAAGCCCTCCTCGATGTCTTCAAGTTCCGCGATGCTCAAAAAGAGGCCATGAACCTTGCCCGCCTCGGCAATAAGTATATCACCGACTGCGAACCCTGGCATGTGGCCAAGACCGACATGGAGCGTGTGAAGACCATCCTCTACATCTCCCTGCAATTGGTTGCCAACCTCGAAATCGCCTTCGAACCCTTCCTGCCTTTCAGTTCGGCTAAACTCCGCGAGATGCTGGGCATCAAGGAAACGGAATGGGAACAACTCGGTTCAACCGAACTTCTCAAGCCAGGACACCAGCTCGGCACACCGTCGCTGCTCTTCGAAAAGATTGAAGACGAAGCCATCGAGGCTCAGCTCAAGAAGCTTGACGACGCCAAGAAGGCCAACGAGGCTGCCAATTATGTTGCCGCGCCATTGAAGGAAAACGTTGACTTTGAAACGTTTGAAAAGATGGACATCCGCGTTGGCCACATCAAGGACTGCCAGAAGGTGAAGAAATCGAAGAAGCTCCTCCAGTTCACCATCGATGACGGTTCGGGCGTTGACCGCACCATCCTCAGCGGCATCGCTGCCTATTATGAACCAGAACAGCTCATCGGCAAGGATGTTCTCTTCGTTGCCAACTTTGCGCCACGCAAGATGATGGGCATCGAGAGCCAAGGCATGATTCTCTCGGCTGTCAACTTCGACGGAACGCTCAACGTGACCTCCGTCCTCGGCAACGTCAAGCCTGGTTCACAGGTGGGATAACCACGGATTAAGCAAACAACACAGGGGCGCTTGACTTGGCACAAGGATGGCTTTTCTTATATGAGAGCAACAGACTTTGCTAAAGGCTTTCTTATCAGACTTTTCTGAGAGCAACGGCCAACAGACGTCAAACGCCCACTTAGTAATACAAACGTATAAAGCAGGTTCCCGGAGATAGTATCTTGAATGTAGAAAACACTATTTCGGGAACCTGCTTTCAATCAATCATATAAAAATGGCACAAAAACCAAGTATCCCAAAGGGAACACGCGACTTCGGCCCCGTTGAAATGGCCAAGCGCAACTATATATTCAACACCATCCGCGAAGTATATGCCCTCTACGGCTTCCGCCAAATCGAAACACCAGCTATGGAGAACCTCTCCACGCTGATGGGCAAATATGGAGAAGAAGGCGACAAACTGCTCTTCAAGATTCTTAACTCGGGCGATTTCCGCAGCGGCATCAGCGCTGAGGACTATAGCAGCGACTCTGCCGCCCGCCTCGCCGCACGCTTCTGCGAAAAGGGCTTGCGCTACGACCTCACCGTGCCTTTCGCACGCTATGTGGTGCAACACCGCGATGAACTCCAGATGCCTTTCAAGCGTTTCCAGATTCAGCCGGTTTGGCGTGCCGACCGTCCGCAGAAGGGACGCTACCGCGAGTTCTATCAGTGTGACGCTGACGTAGTCGGCTCCGACTCGCTCTTGAATGAAGTTGAACTGATGCAGATTGTCGATGAGGTGTTCACCCGTTTCGGCATTCGCGTCTGCATCAAAATCAACAACCGAAAAATCCTTACGGGCATTGCCGAAATCATCGGTGAAGCCGACAAGATTGTCGACATCACGGTGGCCATCGACAAACTCGACAAGATTGGCCTCGACAAGGTCAACGACGAATTGCGTGCCGTTGGGCTCAGCGAAGAGGCTGTGGAAAAACTGCAGCCCATCATCGCCCTCTCTGGAAGCAACGAGGAAAAGCTCGAAACCATGCGCCGCGTGCTTGCTGAAAGCGAGACGGGACTGAAGGGCGTTGAGGAAGTGGCCTTCGTGCTCGAGACGCTTAAAAACAGCCAGTTGCACAACGAAATCGAACTCGACCTCACCTTGGCCCGCGGCCTCAACTACTACACGGGCTGCATCTTCGAAGTCAAGGCGCTCGACGTGCAAATCGGCTCTATCACGGGCGGCGGACGCTATGACAACCTGACGGGCATCTTTGGCATGCCGGGCCTCAGCGGCGTGGGCATCTCCTTCGGTGCCGACCGCATCTACGACGTGCTCGGCCAACTCGACCTCTATCCGCAGGAAACTCAGAGCGGCGTACAACTGCTCTTCATCAACTTCGGCGCAGCCGAAGCGGCCCACTGCCTGCGCCTCGCCGCACAGGCCCGCCTCGCCGGCATCGCCACGGAGGTTTACCCCGACAGCGTGAAGATGAAGAAGCAGATGAGCTATGCCAATGCTCACAACGTGCCGTTCGTGGCCCTCGTTGGCGAAACGGAAATGGCCGAAGGACGCATCACGCTCAAAAACATGACCACAGGCGAGCAGCAGAGCCTCACCATCGAGGAAACTGTTAAAGCCATCAAGGGATAAACAGCAAAAAAATCCAGGGTGTTCTGTTCTCCGTATTTACATTGAAAGGAATACGGAGAACAGAACACCCGTTTTTTTAGTCAGCCAGTATTTTTCACTTACATCCCCAAACCCACTTATGATGACCCACACCGACGCCACCGAACTTCTGAAAAGCCTCATCGCCATTCCAAGCGTGAGCCGCGATGAAAAGGCCGTGGCCGATTTCTTGGAAGAACAGCTCAAGCAGCAGGGCCTGGCCCCAATGCGCCACCACAACAATCTTTGGTGTGTCGGACGGGCGCAACTCTCCAACCGCCCCACCCTGCTGCTCAATGCGCACATCGACACGGTGAAGCCCGCCGCTGGTTGGCTGTCCGACCCCTTCACGCCGCAGGTTGAAGGGGAACGTCTCTACGGCCTTGGCAGCAACGACTGCGGCGGCGGATTGGTGAGCCTGCTCGCCGTTTTCACCCAACTGGAAAAGCGTACCGACATTCCTTGGAATCTCGTTTTTCTGGCTTCGGCAGAAGAGGAGGTGTCGGGAAAGAACGGCATTGAGAGTGTCATTCCGCTCCTGCCCCACATCGACTGCGCCATCGTTGGCGAACCGACAGGCATGCAGCCAGCCATTGCCGAAAAAGGACTGATGGTGCTCGACTGCACAGCCCACGGACGTGCCGGACACGCCGCCCGCAACGAAGGAGACAACGCCATCTACCACGCCATCGACGACGTACAATGGGTGCGCACTTTCCAGTTTCCCGAAGTGTCGCCGTTGCTCGGTCCAGTGAAAATGAGCGTGACCATCGTGCAGGCTGGCACGCAACACAACGTGGTGCCAGACGCCTGCACTTTCACCATTGACGTGCGCTCCAACGAGTGCTACACCAATCAAATGCTCCTCGAAGAAATCTCCGCCCATCTGCAAAGCGACGTCAAAGCGCGTTCAACGCGTCTCAGCTCGTCGTCTGTCTCCCCCACCCATCCGCTCGTGCTCCGCGCCGAAGCTCTCGGCCGCCGACCCTTTGGCTCGCCAACGCTCAGCGACCAGGCACTCATGCCTTGGCCCTCACTGAAGATGGGACCTGGAGAGTCGTCGCGCTCACACACCGCAGGAGAATACATCGGTTTGCAGGAAATTGAAGAAGGCATCGCGCTCTATCTGAAACTGCTGGAATGAGTAGCCAACGGCCAACACCCTGTTTCCAGAAACCTATTTAAATTCACAAGCACCATTACTTCATCCCCCCAGAATCCCATAACCATTATGCGCAAACTCACTGTTGAAGAACTCAACCGCATGGACATCGAGGCGTTTCACCAGTCGGAGAAACTCCCCCTCATCATCGTCCTCGACAATATCCGCAGCCTGCACAACGTAGGCAGCGTGTTCCGCACCGCCGATGCTTTCCGCCTTCAGGGCGTATGGCTCTGCGGCATCACGGCTTGTCCGCCTGCCGCCGAAATCCACAAAACCGCCCTCGGCGCTGAAGACAGCGTCAGTTGGGAATATTTTGAAGACACGCTCGACGCTGTTGAGCGCCTGCAACGCGAAGGCTACGAAGTGCTTGCCGTTGAGCAAGTGGAAGGCAGCTTGAAGCTCAACACCTTCCGCATCGACCCCGCCAAGCGCTATGCCCTCATTCTCGGCAACGAAGTGAAAGGTGTTCGTCAGGATGTGGTTGACGCCGCCGATGCCGCCCTCGAAATCCCGCAATACGGCACGAAGCATTCCATGAATGTCTCCGTCACCGCTGGCATCGTCATGTGGGAATTTGAACGACAGATGCGCGGATGATTGGGGCGCACAAGCCGGCGCCCATATTTTACGCCACAAGGCCACACGCTTTATTACTTATTAATATATGACAAGAGCGGTGGAGCACCAACAAAGATGCTCCACCGCTCTTTTGCAAAAGCAGGTGATCAAAAAAATATTACTCAACCTCAGCCACGCCGATAGTGACGCGGTTCATATCGTTGTTAGTGAACGGCTGAACGGTGTCGCCCTTGAAGTCGGTCTGGATGCGGGCCACATCGATGCCGTGGCGCTCCTTGAGCAATTTGGCAACGGCTTTAACGCGCTTTTCAGAAACGGCGCGGTTGATTTCGGGCGTACCCGTTCCGGCATCTGCATAAGCCGTGAGAGACACCTTGGCCTGCGGACGGCGCTTCATCCAAGCAGCGAGTTCAGACACCTTGCGTTCCTCCGAAGCCTTGATAGTGGCACTGTTGATGTCGAAGAACACTTCAACACGCTTTGTTTTTTCCTGCGTCAACACAGGGGCGGGAAGGGGAGCTGGCGTGTTGTCAACCACGGGCTTTTCTTCTTGCTCTTCAGGCAAGCCCACTGGTTCGTGAACTGGTTCTTTCGGGGCAGACTGTGCCTTTGGCAAGCCAAACTTGAAGGTGACACCGAGCATACCGGTCAACTGCCAGTCGCCATTGCCGTTGGTCTTTGAGTTGAAACGGTCGTGGAGGTTGTTGGCAGCCACTTCGAGGTTGATGCCCCAGTGGCGGGCGATATTGGCTTCCAGTTGCAAGCCCATGCGGAAATTATGAACCAGGCGATCGTCGTTCCAGGCCATCGACTCTGTGATGCCGCCCTGCTTGAGCAGATCTTTCTGTCCGTCGTTGTCCCAGGCATAAGAGAGACCCATACCGCCGAGGAGATAGACGTTGACGGGATGCACCTTGCTGGGCGCGAAGATGTTCGAGAGGTTGAACATCACGTCGAGGTCGCTGGTCACATATTTGAAGTCAAACGTGTGGTCGGCCCCGCTGATTTTATATCCTGCCTTGTTGTTGTAGCCCTGCACACTGAGTCGCGTACCGACGGCAGGCGTCCAAAAGCGTCCCACAGAGAAGGCGCCGATAGACGTGGCCAGTTTGTCGAAAGCATTGTTTGTGAATGTCACCTGTCCGCCGCCCTGAAGCGTTACGAAGTTGTAAGGCTGAGGTGTGCGGTCTTTTTCTTGTGCCGTTGCCGTCATCATGGTGGCTCCGGCCAGCAGCATCGCTGCAAAGATGGTCTTTCTCATAATTGTGTTTGTCTTTTTGCACGCGGCACCTCCTTGTCGGGAGTGCCGTATGAATATTAGGGTTTTGTATTTTTCTTTTAGAGCTTTTCAGGAGCAGCCACACGGTTTGCAGGCCCTATACAGGGGCGCTCGCGGCGCTTTTCATTGGCTACTTCGGATGCAAAACTACGTAAAAAGCCATAAATCCACAAGCGTTTTCCCGATAAATAGGGGGCTGCGGGAGCGGGAGGGCGCAGAATGTCATGGAAACGGGTGCCAAACCGACGATTTGTCAGCCACTGGAGATGACAAACCGTCGGGAAAACTTAACGCGGCGTTCAACATGTTTAAATCCAGTTGCTGAAGGTTTAAGGATGTTTCCGCCGTGTTAAAATCCTGCTTTTCTCCAGCTCACCGAAGCGCAACGGGCACGCGCTTTGCACATACTCCAGTGAAGCTTGGAAGTCGGAAGGCCGAGGAGGCAAGGACGACGGAAGGACTTCAGAAACAAACATTCAACGAACAAACAAAAAAACATAGGAGATATTTATTATGGTACCTGTTAGAAATTATAATCAGAATTGGTTGCCCAATGCTTTCAACGACTTTTTCGACAACGACTGGATGGTGAAAGCCAACGCCACAGCGCCCTCCATCAATGTCAGCGAAGACGACAAGAAATACATGGTTGAACTGGCCGTTCCTGGTATGACGAAAGAGGACTTTGAAATCCACATCGACGAGAACAACGACTTGGTTATCAACATGGAAAAGAAGGTTGAAAACAAGGAAGAGGACAAGAAAGGCAAGAAGTATCTGCGCCGCGAGTTTTCTTACACCAAATTCCAACAGACGTTGGCCTTGCCAGACAATGTGGTAAGAGATCAAATCTCGGCCAACGTGAAGGACGGCATCTTGAATGTCGAATTGCCTAAGCAATTGGAAGAACCGAAACCACAACACCGCGCCATTGAGGTGAAGTAATCACGATTCATTGCTAAATAAATAAACGCGAGCGCCCTAGAATCCAGCGATTCTGGGGCGCTTTTTATGTTTTTCCACAGGCATTCCGCGCTATCCCATAGACAGCATGACGATGATCTGGGCAATGATGACGCGCAAGAACATGCAGAGAGGATAGACCGTGGCGTAGGCAACGGAGGGTTTGTTGCTCGGCAAAGTGTCGTTGACATAGTCGAGGGCGATGGGGTTGGCCATCGCGCCACAGAGCATACCAGCCGTCGTGGCGAAACTCTTGCGACACCACTTCACGGTGATGATGCTGACGATGATGACGGGGAGCATGGTGATGAGCATGCTGAATCCAATCCACGCCAAGGCGGCAGGCTGCATGACGGTGGCGATGAAGTTGCGTCCGGCATCAAGACCGAGGCAGGCCAGATACATGGAGAGGCCGAGGCTTCGCAGCATGAGGTTGGCACTGGTGGTGGTGTAGGCCACCATGTGGAAACGCGGACCGTAAGCGCCAATGAGGATGCCCATCACGATGGGGCCGCCGGCGAGACCGAGACGCACTGGCGTGCTGAGCCCAACACTGACGGGGATGCAGCCCAGGAGCAAACCGAGCACGATGCCCACGAAGATGGTGACCATGTTTGGCTCGTCGAGATGCTTGACGGCGTTGCCGAGCTCATTGGCCACTTTTTTGATGCTGTCGGCCTCACCGATGACGGTGATGCGGTCGCCCATGCGAAGCACGAGGTCGGGGGTGGCCACGAGTTGTATGCCAGCACGCTGCACGCGGCTGACATTGACGCCATAGCGGTTGCGGAGCTGCAATGCGCCGAGATGTCGTCCGTTGATTTCAGAGCGTGTGATGAGAATGCGCTGCGAGATGAGTTTGGAGTCGAGCGCATTCCAGTCGATGTTCTTCTGGTTCCAGTCGGTCTCGTCGCGTCGTCCGAAAAACACGGTGAGCTGCTTGACAAGCTTGCGCTTCGTGATGACGAGGATGCGATCGTTTTCCTCAAGCAGGGTTTCGGCCGTTGGGAGAATCACCTTTCCGTCGCGCCAGAGTCGCGAAACGACAAACTGGGCCCCTTTCTCGCTGATGCCAGCCACCTCATTGAGTTTCTGATGGAAGATGGCGGGGTTGCATACGAGGAAAGAGGCGATGAAGGCCTGGTCGTCTTCGCCATCGTTTTCTGCCGAACGCTCACGCCGCGTAAGCCATCCGCGCATGATGATGAGGGCAATGATGACGCCAACCATTCCCAAGGGATAGGTCACGGCGCATCCGAGGGCCGCCGTTGAACTGGCGGCCGCATCGCCAAATTCCTTGAAGGTCTGCTGCGCCGCACCGAGGGCGGGGGTATTGGTGGTTGAACCACACAAAACGCCCATCATGTCGGGAAGCGGCACCCATCCTGCCCAAACGATGCCAAGGGCCATGAAGGTGCCGATGAGCGTGAGCAAAACGCCGAGGAGATTGAGCTTGGTGCCGCCCTGCTTGAAGGCGCTCATGAAACCCGGACCCACCTGCAATCCGAGGATATACACGAAGAGGATGAGTCCGAAGCTTTCGGCATAGCTCAGCATTTGACTGTCAACCGTCAGGCCGAGCGCACCGACAAGGATGCCGAAAAAGAACACGTAGGTGACGCCCAAGGAGACACCGAAGATGCGTATCTTGCCGACGGCGAGACCAACGGCGCATATCAAGCTGATGATGATGACGGCCCAAATGGCGGGCATGGATTGAAAGAATGTGTTTAGCCAGGAGACCATGATTGGAGTATCTGTTCTTATAAAGGATGTTTTAAACGTTATCTGGTCGGGGCTGTGAGAGTGTTTTACAACAGGGCGGTCAAGGTATGCCCCAATCCTCGCGGTCTCGGCCTTGCGGTGTGGTGGGAAACGGCTTCTGCCTGCAAGCGGAAAACACTCCCCCACCATAACTTTCCATAGGATTGCCTGCAAATTTACAAATAATAAGTAGGCAGTCAAAATTATTTTGACATTTGAAACGCTTTTGGCATATAAGTAAGGACGAACTGACGAATTTTCCAGACTGCCGAAAAAAGCGAAGCACTATAGCTCACCTTACGCAAAGTGAAAGAGGACAGATATTTCGCGAAGAACGCAATGATGTTGGTGCCGCGAAAAATGCTGCATAATCCGCCCCTCACTCTGCCTGCCAAGCGAACGACTGTGCTTCGCCCCCCGTTCCTTATTCCTGTCAGCGCCTCTGCTCCCAGACGCATCCGTCTCTGCTCCCAGACACGCCCGCATCAACTCCCAGACGCGAATGCATCTGCCGCCAGACGCATTCGCACACGGGACGGTATTCGCCATCAGGCATAGGGGAAGTATTGGCAGGCATTGGGAGAGCCTCATCAAGAGGGCCTTCCCGCCATCTTCCCTGCGTCTTGCCAGAACGGTGTATTGCCAGCGTTTTTCCGAACGCCTGTGGTTAAACTGATGGGCTGAATTTCGTGTTGCAGAATGTTAATTTGACGTTTAAAGGTGGCCAGTGGCCACCTTTAAACTTGATTTTAACATATTTCTTGATGTGGATTGGCGAGCTACCATTAAGTTCACAAGTTTGTGGTCCACAACTTTGTGAACTTAATTAAGACGCCTCTCAAACAAGCCTCCCTCGTCATAGGAGACATATCTATTTTTAGCAGCGTCGTCTCTACCTTTTATATTCATAAGAATAGGTGTTCAAATGCGCTTTCTATAAACACCATCAGCAACAGGTGATTGAAATCTATCACTTTCTATTTTCTTGCCTTTAAGCTCATATTGTGTGCGAGCCAATTTTCTGTGAGCACACGAGCTATTTGACTTGCACTTTTGTAACCTTCAGCCAAAGATGTAGTGAATCGTAAATTCATATTTGCTTATTTCAAAAGTATTCTTCCATCCATATCAGCAAGGATTTTAGCAGTTGCCTTATTGCACTCGCCTTACACCCCCGGCAGGGAGTGTCCGTTGATTTTGCGGTAGAGGTCGAGCGCATAGACATCGGTCATCCCCGAGAGATAGTCGAGCACGGCCATGACGCGATCGTAGAGATGCGGTGCCGAAAGTTGGTATTGGCTCGACACCTGGGCGAGGAGCAATTCGCTGTAGGCCTTCTTCGGCTCGAGAACGGCATCCATCATGAGTTCGAGAAGGGTGTAGATGATGCGGTAACCGGCCAAATCCACGTCAAGCACCTCGCGGCAGGAATAGATGCGGCGGCGGGCCACGTCCTCGCAATGGCGGTAGGCCTGCAGAAGATGGTCGGGAAGATGGTCGATGAGCGAACCGTGGAAGCGCCCTTCGAGGATTTCTTCTTCGTGGTCGAGGAAGGTCTGCACGCAAGCACGCTCCAAGGCGTTGATCACGCAGGAGCGCAGATAGGCAATGCGGTCGCTCTCGTCTGTGGCATCGGGATAGGCGCTGAGGAGGTTTTCCCGTTCAGCGACTTCAAAGAAGGCCAGGAAGAGCTGGCGCGTCTCTTCGGGCGAGAGAAGACGGAGCTTGTAGGCGTCTTCGATGTCCATCACCTCGTAGCAGATGTCGTCGGCCGCCTCAACGAGATACACCAGCGGATGGCGCACAGAACGGTAGCCGGCTGCCGTTTCCTCCACTGGCATGCCGAGTTCGCGGGCAATGCGGGCGAAATCTTCGGCCTCGCTTTCGAAGAAGCCGAATTTGGGTTTCCTGACGGCCTGGCGGGAGGCGAAGGGATATTTGACGATGGCGGCAAGCGTGGAATAGGTCATGACGAAACCGCCACGGCGGCGCCCGCCAAACTGATGGGTGAGGAGGCGGAAGGTGTTGGCGTTGCCATCGAAGTGCGTGATATCGGCCCACTGGGCTTCAGTGAGCTGTTCGCCCTCCATGCTGACGTAAGTTTGCAGGTCGCGTCCCTTTCCCTCGGTGAAATAGCTGCGGATGGCCCGCTCACCGCTGTGGCCGAAGGGCGGGTTGCCCATGTCGTGGGCCAAACAGGCGGCAGAAACGATGGAGCCAACGGAGGCGATGTCGGCCTCGCCGAGTTCGGCATGGCGCGAAAGGAGATGGCGCATCACGTCGACGCCCAACGAGCGGCCAACGCTCGACACCTCCAGGCTGTGTGTCAGTCGGTTATGAACGAAAATGCTGCCCGGCAACGGGAACACCTGGGTCTTGTTTTGCATCCGTCGGAAGGGCGCAGAGAAGATGAGGCGGTCGAAATCGCGCTGAAAATCTGTGCGCTGTTCGGTCGCATTACGATGGGTGTCTTCTTTGCCGAAGCGCTTGTCGGATATTAGCTGTTTCCAATTCATCATAAGTAGGGGCGCGTGTTAGTTTGCTCTTGCAAAATTAGCCTAAAAAAATGGGGCTGTCTCCTTTTTTTTCTGAAAACTAAATATATGTGGGTGGAATTGAGTATTTTTGCCCTTCAATGGGGCAACGAACGGCTCTTGAGAGCAACGAAACCCCTCTTGGGAGCAACGGTCTTTCCTCTTCTCTGAGGGAGCAACGCCAGACACTGGCAGTTCAAGATTCGTTTCCACCAGACAACATATCTCAACACATCCAATTGAATCATGCTGAACATCAAAATAGTCAACCACTCTCACCATCCGCTTCCTGCTTACGCCACCGCGCTCAGCGCTGGCATGGACCTCCGCGCCAACCTCGACAGCCCTGTTGTCTTGCCGCCTCTGGGCCGCGCCCTGATCCCAACGGGACTCTTCATGGCGATTCCGGCGGGCTATGAGGCACAGGTGCGCCCACGCTCCGGACTGGCTCTGAAGAAGGGCATCACATTGCTCAACACGCCGGGCACCATCGATGCCGACTATCGCGGCGAACTGGGCGTGATTCTCGTGAACCTCTCCAACGAGCCCTTCACGGTGAACGACGGGGAGCGCATCGCGCAACTCGTGGTGGCACGCCACGAAGTGGTGGAATGGGCGCCCGTGGAGGTGCTCGATGAAACGGAACGCGGCGAAGGCGGTTTCGGACATACGGGACGCTGATTGGCATGTTCTCTTTAGGGTATTGTATTAACGTATGAAACGTCACATTGATTTGATACTTATGGCACACCTCGCGGCAAAATGCTGCGGGGTTGTGGTGTTGTGCATGGTTGTGGCGACACTGGCGGGCTGCGCGTCCCACAAAAAGGACGCACAGGCTGAAGAAGAAACGCTGGTCGTGAAACCGCTGTCTGGTAAACAACTCAATGCGGAGGAGCAGCGCAAGTTTGACATGCTCTTCCTGGAAGCTGTCCGCCAGAAGGAGAAGGAGAAATACGACGCTGAATTTGAACTCTTAAACGCGGCGCTCCAACTCAACCCCGATGCGCCAGAGGCGCTTTTCGAAATGGCGCAACTCAAGCTGGCCTTCGGGAGCATGGTCGACACGCTGAGCCGCGTGGAGGGCGATTCGCTCCTGCGACGCGCCATAGCCCTCGCACCGCAAAACATCGACTTGAAGGAGACGCTGGCCAACCAATTGGCACGCGAAGGGAAATACAAAGAGGCCATCAAGCTCTATAAGGAGATGATTGGCAAGAGGCCCGACGTTGACCGTCTCACGGTCTTGGTGGGTCTGCAAGAGGAATCGGCCGACTTCGAAGGGGCCATTGAGAGCATCACGCGCCTGGAACAAATTGAGGGAAAGAGCGAACGCCTCAGCATTGAGAAGTTCCGCCTCTACAACGAACTGGGCGACAACGAGCACGCCTATGCCTCCATAGAAGCGCTCTGTGAGCAGTTTCCCCACGATTTGCGCTACCGCGTGCTTCTCGGCGATCTCTATATGCAAAACGGCTACCACGAAATGGCACAGGCCATCTATAAGGACGTGCTGACGCTGGAGCCCGACAACAGTTATGCGCAGATTTCGCTCTTGGCTTACTATAAGAAGATGAACAAGGATTCGCTCTATCGCTGCATGGTTGAAGACGTGGTGCTTAATCCAGAGACGAAAAGCGAAGCGAAGGTGGAAGCCATGCGCGGATTTGTGGGCGAAGCCATGCAGACGCAACAAGATTCCACGGAGGTGCTCTCGCTCTTCCGCCGCGCTCTGCGGCAACCGCAGGACGACCGCGCACTGGCGGAACTCTGCGCCTATTATATGGTGGCGGTGGGGATGCCGTCGGCAAGCCTGAAACCGGTGATGGAGAAAATCCTGACCATCGAACCCGACTATAACCGCGCACGCCTGCAACTGCTCGACATTTTCCTGAGGGAGAGAAACATGAAGAAAGTGGCGGAACTCTGCCGTAGCGGCAACGATTATTCGCCCTCTGAAGTGATTTATTATTATTATGGCGGACTGGCCGAACTGCAGCTCAACCACAACGCAACGGCGCGGCAGATTCTCTTGAAGGGCACGCAGCAAATCACGCCGGAGACCGACACGCAGACGGCATCTGAACTCTGGGCGGCACTGGGCGACGTAAACCACGAGATGAACGACAAGCAGGCATCGTATGAGGCTTATGAACAGGCGCTTTCGTTTAATCCGAACAACCTCATGTGTCTCAACAACTATGCTTACTTCCTCTCGCTCGACGGCCAACGCCTCGACTATGCGGCGGCCATGAGTCGGCGCACCATCAACGCGGAACCAACCAACGCCACGTTTCTCGACACGTATGCCTGGATTCTTTTCCTGCAAAAGCAATACACGCAGGCACACATCTATATCTCGCAGGCACTGGAACACCTCGACGAAACGGAGGAAAACGCCAGCATCTACGACCACGCGGGAGACATCTCGTTCCGCATGAAGCGCACACGGGAGGCGCTGAGATTCTGGATCAAGGCGCTCGGAAGTGTCACCGACACGAAGGAACGCGCCAAAATCAAGCGGAAGGTGGAACGCCGGAGACTATAATGACGCCCTGCCCTTCTTTTTCTTCAGACAACAAACAACGGGAGTCTATTTGATTTCCCCTCAAGCATACAGCCATGATGAAATATCTCTTTGTCATTCTCGCAGTGCTGTCGCTCGCAGCCTGCCGTTCTTCACGCGATTTGAGCAAGACGCCGTCTTCCACACCGGAGCACACCAGCGAAACGGAAACGAAGGCCGAGCATTATGTGAAACGGGTTTGCGCCAACGCACAGACCGAAAAGACCATCACGGCACGCATCAAAATGTCGCTCAAAGCCGGCGGCAAAGACATTTCGGCGGGCGGCACGCTACGCATGAAGCGCGACGACGTGGTGCAACTCTCGCTCACTTTTCTGGGCTTTGAAGTGGCCCGCATGGAGTTTTCGCCCAATGACGTGCTGCTCATCGACCGCTACAACAAACGCTATGTCCGCGCCAAATATTCCGACATGAAGTTTCTTCAGCAGGCGGGCTTGGATTTCAACGCTTTGCAGGCGCTCTTCTGGGGCGAACTCTTCCGCCCAGGACATGAGAGCGTTGGAAACGGCAGCGATTTCCAACTGGCATCATCTGGCAGCCACACGTTGCTCTCTCTCAACAACACGCCGCAACTGAAATATGTGTTCTCCACACTAACGGAGCAGGCCATTATTGACGGCATGACGGCGCAAAACAAAAACACAACGCGCAACGGCAAACTGGAATGGAAGTATGCCGACTTCACAACGCTCAACAACCGTCCCTTCCCGACGACCATGAAGTGTGCCGTCACGGGACTGGGCAAGAACTTCGGATTTTCCCTCACGCTCAGCCGCATCGACCACGCAACGGGATGGGAAGGACACACCAGCGTGTCGTCGAAATATACGCCCATGAAGGCAGATGACTTGCTGGGCAAACTCATCAACATGAAATAAAGACGTCTGTCTTACATAAGGAGGGCTCTATAATGGAACAGCTATATATATGCTCCATATAGAACGCCCCATCAAATCTCGAAAGGAATGTTTCATAAAATCCATCTATTCTGCATCGCCACCTGTCTGCTGTGTCTTTTCTCCGCCACGGCTTCAGCTCAGAGCAGCAAGCGCATTAAAAGTTTGCAGCAGCAGAGCACAGCACTGAAAAAACAGATTGCTAATTCTGAACAACTGCTCCACACCACGAAGCGCGACGTGAAAACGCAACTCAACAACCTCGCTGTGATCAATTCGCAAATTCATGAGCAACAGAAGGTTGTTGAAGGATACCAAGCGGAGGTGACGACGCTGCAAGGAAACATCGCGGTGTTGCAAAAGGAACTGGATTCGCTGCAAACTGACCTCTCAACGTGTAAGCATAAATACCGCAAAGTGGTGTTGTATATGAACCGCAACCGCCTGCTGCAAAACCGGTGGACGTTTGTGCTCATGTCGAAAAACTTCCGGCAGATGTACCGCCGCATGCGCTACGCCTCGGAATATACGAAGTTCCTGAGGGCGCAGGCTGAAATCATACGCAAAAAGCAGGAAGCGGTGACGGCGAAGAGCAACGAACTGCAAACGGCGAAACGCGACAAAGATGCGTTGCTGGGCGATGCCCGCTCACAACATCAGCAATTGGAGGGGCAGAAGGCACAACGGCAAATGGTGGTCAACGAACTAAACAAGAAGCAGTCGGCCCTGCAATCGACCATCGCACAGCAACGCAAGAAGCAACAGAGACTCGATGCGCAAATCGACCGCCTCATCAAACAAGAAATCGCCGCCGCTGAAGCACGTCGCAAACGCGAAGAAGCGGCCAGAAAAGCAGCGGAGGCCCGCCGCAAGCGCGAAGCGGAAGCCAGGGCTAAGGCTGAAGCGGCCAGAAGGGCACGCAACAAGAAGACGCCAGATGGAAAAAACAAACGGAGTTCCTCAAGCAGCGCCTCCACACGACGAGGAAGCACCCGCACAGAGACACCGCGCTATTACAAGGAAGACAATGTCGACCGCACGGTTTCTTCGGGATTCCGCGCCAACAAGGGACGCCTGCCCATGCCAATCACTGGCTCGTATGCCGTGACAAGTCGCTACGGGCAATACAACGTGGAAGGGCTCTCTGGCGTGACGCTCGACAACAAGGGCATCAACCTCACGGGAAAACGTGGGGCCCAAGCACGCTGCGTCTACAACGGAGAGGTGAGCACAGTGGCCAACATCGGCGGCTCATACATCGTCATCGTGCGCCACGGCAACTTCTATTCCGTTTACAGCAACCTCGCAAGCGTCAGCGTGCGCAACGGACAGAACGTGACCACCCGACAAACCATCGGCACTATTGCCAGCGACGGCACAGGAAACGCCACGCTCCACTTCCAACTGCGCCAACGCAGTGGTGCCTCAGCCAACCACATTAATCCGTTACCCTGGCTCGCCAGATGAGTAATTGGTGACTATCAACCTCTAAAAAGAGAGCATAGCATGTCGCTTTGCTCTTTTTTTTATGCATATAGCGTCAATTTGCATAATATTCCGTATCTTTGCCCCCATCTAAAAGAACAACACATGAAGAAAGTTGATAAACTGGATTTGAAGATACTTCAAATAATCTCTCTTGACGCCCGCGTACCCTTCAAAGACGTGGCAGAAGTATGCGGTGTCAGCCGCGCAGCCATCCATCAGCGCGTTTCGCGCCTGTGTGAAGCCGGTGTCATCACTGGCTCTGGCTATACGGTCAACGCCAAACACATTGGCTACAGCACCTGCACTTATGTGGGCATCACGCTCGAACGCGGTTCGATGTACAAGGAAGCGGCAGCCGAACTGGTGAAGATTCCTGAAATCGTGGAATGCCACTACACCACTGGCAACTACACCATGCTCATCAAGCTCTTCTCGCGCGACAATGAACACCTCATGGAATTGCTCAACAACCGCATTCAGGAAATTCCCGGCGTGGTGTCGACCGAAACCCTCATCTCGCTCGAAGAAAGTTTCTCACGACAAGTGCCCATCATCGTGCCAACAGCCGACACCGATGACGACATGAAAGCGGCGCTCGACTTCGCTGAAGAACTGAGAGGAAAGGTGCGCGATGACATGGACGAAACGGTCAGCGTGCCAGAAACGAAACGACGCGGACGCGCCGCAAAATCGGAATAACCCAAATAATTGGAATATCTTGTGATGGACTCCATCACCTGCTGAGGTGCAAGCCCGCACAGAATATAAGGGGTGGCAAACACTCCCCTCGTAATCTCTGCAGGGCTTGCGCTTTGTTTTAGTGATGGTGATACGATAAAATATTTTCGACCACCTACTTACCATTACTTAGTAACCCACGATAAAGCAACAGTTATGAACTACGAAGGACTCCTGCTCGGCGTGGCCACTTTTGTGGTCATCGGCATCTTCCACCCCATCGTCATCAAGACGCATTATTATTTCGGCACCCGCCCGTGGTGGGTGTTCCTGCTCCTTGGCATAGGATGCGCCGTGGCGGCGCTCTTCATCGCGAGCCTCTTTTGGAGCGCCCTCTGCGGCATCGTCGGTTTCTCTTCGCTCTGGACCATCAAGGAACTCTTCGAACAGGAAGAGCGCGTCAGAAAGGGATGGTTTCCCGAAAATCCGAGACGGAGGAAGAAACAGTAACTCAGCAATGGCAAGCAGTTGATGTGAATCTGCTTGAACATCTGTTTGAATCTAAGCAACAGCCATGAATCATTTTGACTTTATCAACGAATACCGCGCCGTGACGAACCATTATCCCAACCACACGGCGCGTCCCGTCATCGGCATCACGGGAAACATGGACGCCCAGGGGGGATGCTCTCTGGCTGAGGGATATTTTCGTAGCGTGGAACAGGCGGGCGGCATCCCCATGATTATCCCGGCAACGGAAAACCGTGTACTGCTCACCACCCTGCTCGACCGCATCGATGGCCTCCTCCTTTCTGGCGGAGCCGACATCAACCCGCTCTGCTGGGGCGAAGACCCGCAGGAAGAACTGGGAGAAATCAGTCCGGTGCGCGACTATTCTGAACTGCTCCTGGCACGCCTCGCCTACGACCGCAACATCCCCATCTTGGGCATCTGCCGCGGCATCCAAGTGCTGGCAGTGGCGCTCGGCGGAAAGGTGTTCCAAGACATCAAGAGCGCCCCACTGGCCGACACACCGCTCATCAAGCATTCGCAAAAGGCACCACGCGGACTCTCCACGCACTTCATCACCACGGAGGAACGCTCAACGCTGCGCAGTCTGCTGGGCGAAAAACTGGCCGTCAACTCTTTCCACCACCAGGCTGTCAGCGAGGCAGGACCGCACCTGCACGTGACGGCACGCTCGGCCGATGGCATCATCGAGGCCGTGGAGAGCAACGAATGGAAACCCATCATCGGCGTGCAATGGCACCCGGAATGCTATGCCAACGCTTCCGACCGCTGCATGGCGCCGCTCTTCCGCCATTTTGTCAACAACGCTGAAAACTTCCGTCAGGCGAAGAGCCTGCACCACGACATCGTCACCATCGACTCGCACTGCGACACGCCGATGACTTTCGAACGCGGCGCCAACATCGCGGTGCGACGCGATGACGTACTCGTTGACCTCCACCGCATGACGGAAGGGGGCCTCGACGCGGTGGTCATGGCAGCCTATATCCCACAGGGCGAACGCTCCGTGGAGGGACTGGCGGCGGCAACGCTCAAGACCGACGGCATCATCCAGCAGGTGAAACACATGGTGGAACACAGCTACGGCGCACGCCTGGCATACACGCCGAAAATGATTTTCGGAAACAAGGCCGCCGGACAGAAGTCCATCCTCCTCGGCATCGAAAACGGATATGCCATCGGACGCGACCTCTCCAATCTGGAACGCTACCGCCGCCTCGGCGTCATCTATATGACGCTTTGCCACAACGGCGACAACGACATCTGCGATTCGGCAAGGAAATCGGAACGTGAACACGGCGGACTGAGCGACTTCGGACGCGAAGTGGTGAAGGAAATGAACCGCATCGGAATGATGGTCGACCTCTCACACGCCTCCGAAGAGACGTTCTACGACACCGTCGCCCTGAGTTCGCAGCCCGTCATCTGCTCGCATTCTTCCTCACGCGTGCTCTGCAACAGTCCGCGAAACCTCACCGACGACCAGCTGCGCACCATCGCTGCCCGCAACGGTGTCGCACAGGCCACCTTCTACCACGGATTCCTGCGCGAAAACGGCGAGGCAACGCTCATCGACGCCGTGCGCCACATCATGTATATGATTGAAGTGGCCGGCATCGACCACGTCGGCATCGGCTCTGACTTCGACGGCGACGGTGGCGTGCGCGGACTCGCCTCGGCAGCCGATTATCTCGTGCTGACGCAACGCCTCATGGCCGAAGGACTCACGCAAAAACACCTGCGCAAACTTTGGGCTGGCAATTTCCTTCGCGTCATGAGCCAGGTGCAATACAACGGATTTTTGAAATTATAAGAAACGCACATGACCATCATCAAACATTTTGCCCTCTGCGCCATCGGCCTTTCAATGTCCCTGGCACTGGGCGCCTGCAAAAACAACGGGACGGCGGCCAACGAAAACAACGCCGATGAACCGCTCTGCGCCGTGAAATTCTCGGCCGACTCGGCATTGGCGAGCATCAAAACGCAATGTGACTTCGGCGCACGCGTGCCGGGAACGGAAGCCCATCGACGTTGCGCTGACTATATCGTGGAAAAACTGAAAGGCTACGGACTTGAGGTGACGGAACAACCTGTCACCGCCAAACGCTGGGACGGACAGATGCTGCACGGACGCAACATCATCGCGGCCTATAACCCCGATGCCTCGGAGCGCATTCTCATCACGAGCCACTGGGACAGCCGCCCGTGGTGTGACGCCGACCCCGACTCCACGCTCCACCGCAACACGCCGGTAATGGCGGCCAACGACGGAGCAAGCGGTGTGGCGGTCATCATCGAACTGGCACGCCTCTTGAAAGAATTGAAACCGGCCGTTGGCATCGACTTCGTCTGCTTCGATCTGGAAGACTGCGGCGCTCCCTATTGGGGAACGGGCGACGACGAAGGACGCGACTGGTGTTTGGGCTCGCGCCACTGGGCCGAACAGGCGTCAGCGGCGGGCTATCGCGCACGCTATGGCATTTTGCTCGACATGGTGGGCGGCCGCGACGCGCGATTCTGCTTTGAGGGCTTCTCCACACAATATGCCGAACCTGTCATGCACCGCATTTGGGACACGGCATCACGCATCGGCGCAGGAAACTTGTTCCTGAAACAAGACGGCGCCTATGCCACAGACGACCACGTCAACATCAACCAAATCGCTGCCGTGCCAACGGTTGACATCATCCCCTACATCGCTTCTTCGGAACATTCCTTCGGCAGCACATGGCACACGAGCCACGACACGCCAGAAAACATCTCTTCAGAGACCCTTCGTCTGGTGGGACAGACGCTCGTGCAACTGATTTCGGAGGAACAATAATACGCAATTTTGAATATGACAATCAACGAACAACAAGACGAAGTCATCGAAGAGTTTTCTGAACTCGATGACTGGATGGACCGCTACCAGCTCTTGATTGACCTGGGAGAAGAACAGGAACCGCTGCCCGACAACGAAAAGACGGAACAAAACCTCATCGACGGATGCCAAAGCCGCGTGTGGCTGGTGTGTGACGAGAACAACGGCATCCTCACTTTCCGCGCCGAAAGCGATGCCCTAATCGTGAAAGGCATCGTGTCGCTGCTCATCCGCGTGGTGAGCGGCCATACGCCACAGGAAATTCTCGACGCCGACCTTTATTTCATCCGCGAAATCGGTCTGACGGAACACCTCTCCCCCACGCGCAGCAACGGTCTGCTGGCCATGATTAAGCAGATGCGCATGTACGCGCTGGCGTTTAAAACGAAACTCGCAGAGGCGTAATTCCTCTAGAGCTGCCCACAAACAGGCGGTTAATACCACTTAGGCGGTTGTACTTTCAATGTAAAGTGCAACCGCCATTTTCTTTGCTTGAAGCCCCATGTCTCTCCCAAAAGTTGCCCGATTAAAAAATATTGGTGTCCGATAATGGGAATTAAGACTTGTCAGCGCATCTGGGACAAGGTACGCTTGCATCTGGGACAGCGTTCGCTGCGCGAACATTCGGTGAAGGTCTGAGGCGAAGCATTGTAGCTCACTTTGCTTGCAAAGTGAGGGGGGACGAATATTGTGGCGGCCAAACACGGCTAAAAATCCAACAACGTCATGCGCTAAAGCGTTAGTCATATTCGCTACGTGTTCGTGGCCCTCACTTTGCGAGCAAAGTGAGCTACAATGC
>OLWL01000045.1_pt1 | contig 101401 bp, 104 predicted proteins | sample 1674151 | NCBI WGS metagenome assembly OLWL01 (sample SAMEA103958148, study PRJEB25191) | human gut metagenome
AAATACTGCGAAAAGCAGGGATGGGAGGTTGTGGCAGTCTATCAGGACGATGGCTTCACAGGTCTTAATATGGAGCGTCCTGATTTACAGAGAATGTTGAGAGCCATTGAGCGCAGGCAAATCAACCTTGTCATCACGAAAGACCTCAGCCGACTGGGGCGGAACTATCTGCAAACCGGGCATTTGATTGAGGACTTTTTCCCAAGAAACGGTGTCCGCTATATCGCCATGAATGACGGTATCGACACCCTGCGTGATAACAACGATATTGCCCCGTTCAAGAATATCCTGAACGAGATGTACAGCAAGGATATTTCCAAGAAAGTCCATTCCTCTTATCTTCTGAAAGCGCAGAAAGGACAGTTTACCGGGTGTCTTGCCCCGTTTGGGTATCGGAAAGACCCGGAGGACAAAAACCATCTGCTCATTGACGAGGAAACCGTCCCGATTGTGCGACTGATTTTCGGATATGCCCTGAACGGTCATGGTCCGAACTATATCCGCAGACGGCTGGAGGAAGAAAAAATCCCCTGCCCCACATGGTGGAACCGGGAACGGGGGCTTCGCAATACCCGCACCAAATGGGAAAAGAAAGACCCAGAAAAAGGACGGTATATGTGGGACTTCTCCGTCATCAAAGACCTTTTGATGAATCCCGTCTACACCGGGGCGATTGCTTCCCAGAAAAAGGACTACCGTTTCAAAATCGGCACGATTGGGGAAAAGAAGCCGGAGGACTGGATTGTGGTGGAGGGGCAGCATGAACCGCTGATTGACCGCATGAGCTTTGACATTGTGCAGAATAAGCTGAAATCCCGCCAGCGTCCGGGGCAGACCAATGAAATCAGCCTGTTTGCCGGACTGATAAAATGCGGCGAGTGTGGGAAGTCGCTGACGGTACGCTACACAAACGCAAAACATCCTCAGCAGATTTATTCCTGCAAGACCTACAATGCCTTTGGAAAGAACCACTGCACCCAGCACCGGATTGATTATGACACCCTTTACAGCCATGTGCTGCGGAAAATCCGGGAATGTGCCAGAGCCGCCCTGATGGACGGGGAAGCGGTTGCCGACCGCTTGACCAATACCTGTGAAGCCGAGCAGCGGGAACAGCGGGAAGCAATGGAACGCTCCCTCACAAGGGACGAGGAACGGATTGAGGTTCTGGACAAAATGGTCATGCGGCTTTATGAGGATATGATTGCAGGGCGTATCAGTGAACAGAATTTCAACACCATGCTGGAAAAGACACAGACCGAGCAGACGGAGCTTAAAACAAAAGTGTCCGAGGGCAGAAAGCGGCTGTCCGATGAAGTCCAGCTTGCCAATGACGCAAAACAATGGGTGGAAGCCATTCAGGAATACGCCAACATCACAGAGCTGGACGCAGCCACCCTTAACCGCTTAATCAAAGAAATCGTCGTGCATGAGCGCATTGACGAAGATAAAACAAGACACATTTCTATCGAAATTCATTTTAATCTCAAACCCATCCCGGAGGTGGAACAGGTCACTGCCTGACCTGTCCCGCCGGGACGGTTCTCTTAAAAATACCATATAGATTTTTTGTACGCCGCCGCCCGCCATCGAGCAGAGTTTTACACCTAATTGGGGATAAAACAGCTCATGGCTGGCGGCGGTGTTGTTCTCATCGGTACTACGCTCATTCCCTTGCTCTCCGGCTTGTTCTAAGCCTTCTTACTGCTAACCGAAAGGTGGTGAAATATTGGGCAGTATTTTAGAAAAAATCGAACAAGCAATAAAGGACCTCCTGATCGGGTGGATCGAGAGCAACCTGACCAATATGTTCACCGATGTCAATGACAAGGTAGGCATCATCGCCTCAGAGGTCGGTAAAACACCGTCCACATGGAACGGCAGCATCTATTCGATGATCAGGGGACTATCCGAAAGCGTGATAGTCCCCATTGCCGGTATCATCATAACCTTCGTGTTGTGTTACGAGCTGATTTCCATGATCACCGAGAAAAACAATATGCACGAGATGGACACTTGGATGTTCTTCAAGTGTTTTTTCAAATCGGCTGTGGCGATCTACCTCGTGACCAACACCTTTGACATCGTGATGGCGGTTTTCGACATCGGTCAGAATGTCGTAGCAGGAGCAGGAGGCTTTATCTCCGGTAGCACAAACATAGACATTGACGCAACAATCGCCTCGATGCAAGCAAGCATGGACGCTATGAGTATCGGTGAACTGCTTGGCTTGTCGATAGAGACGCTGCTGATCAGTCTGTGTCTCAAGATCATGTCCATCCTCATCACGGTCATCTTGTATGGTCGAATGATTGAGATTTACTGCACCGTCAGCGTTGCACCTATCCCGATTGCTACCATGAGTAACCGTGAATGGGGCAGCATCGGCACGAATTACCTCAAAGGCTTATTCGCGCTGGCGTTCCAAGGCTTCCTCATCATGATCTGCGTCGGCATCTATGCGGTTCTTATCAATAACATGATTATCGCGGCAAATATCCACTCGGCTCTATTCTCCGTAGCAGCGTACACGGTTATTCTGTGCTTCTCACTGTTCAAGACCGGAGCACTTGCCAAGTCGATCTTCCATGCTCATTAAGGAGGCTCGTATGAAGAAGTATGAAATTGTTTACGCAGACCCTCCGTGGGCTTACCGTACCTACTCCAAGAAAGGTCAGGGACGCTCTGCGGAAAGTCACTATCCGACGATGAGTGTTGAAGACATCAAGGCATTACCGGTGGCAGAAATCGCAGCCAAAGACTGTGCGCTCTTCATGTGGATCACCTTCCCATGCTTGCAGGAGGCACTTGAGGTCATCCGCGCATGGGGCTTTGAGTACAAGACCGTTGCCTTCGTGTGGGTGAAGCAAAACCGAAAGGCAGACAGCCTCTTTTGGGGCATGGGCTATTGGACACGAGCCAACGCCGAGCTTTGCATCCTTGCAACGCGAGGACATCCGAAGCGACAAAACTCCGGTGTCCATCAAATCATCATGAGCCATATTGAGCAGCACAGCAAAAAGCCGGACGAGACCCGTGACCGTATCATTCAGCTTATGGGAGACATTCCCCGTGTCGAACTTTTTGCCCGTCAGTCTCCCGAAGGATGGGATGTATGGGGCAACGAGGTCGAATGTGACATTGATCTATCTATGGAGACCTCCCCATGCTGCGACTGACTCCCGTCTCGCTGAGAGAAGCGAATGAGTATGTTCGCCAACATCACCGTCATCACAAGCCGGTGGTCGGTCACAAGTTTTCCATAGGCTGCGAAGCAAACGGAGAACTTGCCGGTGTTGTGATCGCCGGACGCCCGGTGAGCCGTTATCTGGATGACGGCAGAACTCTTGAGGTCACAAGGCTCTGTACCAACGGAGAAAGGAACGCTTGCAGCTTCCTTTATGCTGCGGCAGCAAAAGCAGCGTCGGCAATGGGCTATGACCGGATCATCACCTATACCCTCGACACGGAAAACGGAGCAAGCCTGAAAGCATCCGGTTGGACTTGTCAAGGCAAAGCCGGTGGGCTTCGCTGGACGGGCGTGAGAAAACCGGAGGATGACCGTTATCCGGCTCAAATGAAGCTGCGCTATGAAAAAATACTTCGGAAGGAGGTTTCCAATGGCATTTGTACCGGTCCCGAAAGACCTGAATCGTGTGAAAACGAAAGTCATGTTCAACCTGACTAAGCGACAGCTTATCTGCTTCGCCCTCGCTGCGGCAGTCGGTGTTCCCGTGTACTTTCTGACAAAACCCAGCCTCGGCATCACGACGGCTGCAATGCTGATGGTCGTGATTATGCTCCCGTTCATCTTCTTCGCACTCTACGAAAAGGACGGACAACCGGCTGAAAAAATCCTCGGTCATGTGATCAAGTCCATGTTTCTGAGGGACAAGGTGCGTCCCTATCGCACAAACAATCTCTACGCTGTTATCCAGCAGGAAATCAAAGAACAGGAGGAATTGCAGATTGAACAGCAGCAAAACAACAAAGGCAAAGCCTAAGCAGCAGAGCATCAAAAACGGCAGAGTTTACGGCGATGCTCTTTCTGCGAAGGAAAAGAAAAAGATCGTCATGCAGAGAAAGAAGGACAAGAAGGCAAAGAAAATCCCGAAGTCCGCGCAGCAGACGATCCCCTACATCGAGATGTGCAGAGACGGCATCTGCAAGGTGAACTCCCGTCTCTACACCAAGACCATCCGTTTCTATGACATCAACTATCAGCTTGCTCAGAATGAGGACAAGACCGCCATCTTTGAGAATTGGTGTGACTTCCTCAACTACTTCGATAGCTCCATCTTCGTTCAGCTCACCTTCCATAATCAGAAGACGAGCATCAACGAGTTCAAGAAGGCAATCCACATTCCTGAGCAGGATGACGAGTTCAATGAAATCCGCAAGGAGTATTCTGATATGCTCCAAAATCAGCTCTTGAAGGGCAACAACGGCTTACTCAAGTACAAGTACATTACTTTCGGCATCGAAGCCGATAATGTCCGCACTGCCAAATCCAAGCTGGACAGAATTGAAACCGACATTCTCAATAACTTCAAAACCCTCGGCGTGAAGACCGAAGCACTCTCCGGCTACGAGCGTCTGAAAGTGCTGCACGATGTCTTCAATATGGACAGCAATGAGCCTTTCCGCTTCTCCTTCGATATGATAGCCCGTACCGGACTGAGCAGCAAGGACTTCATTGCACCTACCTCCTTCGACTTCCGCGAAGGCAAGTGCTTTAAGATGGGCAAGACCATCGGTGCGGTGAGTTTCTTGCAGATTCTCGCACCGGAGCTGAATGACCGTATGTTGGCTGATTTCCTCGACATGGACAGCAACATCACGGTCAATTTTCATATCCGCACTCTGGATCAGGCGAAGGCAATCAAGTCCATCAAGTCTAAAATCACTGATCTTGACAAGATGAAGATTGAAGAGCAGAAAAAGGCAGTCCGTTCCGGCTACGATATGGACATCATCCCCTCTGACCTCGCAACATTCGGTGGTGAAGCAAAGCGTCTGTTGCAGGATCTCCAGACGAGAAATGAGCGTATGTTCCTTGTGACCATCATCCTGATGAATACCTCTACTACGCGCCAGAAGCTCGAAAACGCTGCCTTCCAAACTGCATCCATCGCTCAGAAGTACAACTGTGCGCTCAAGCGTCTGGACTTCCAGCAGGAAGAAGGTCTGATGAGCAGCTTGCCCATCGGTCTGAATCAGATCGAGATTGAGCGTGGTCTGACTACCTCTTCTACGGCAGTCTTCATCCCGTTCGTGTCTCAGGAGCTTTTTCAGGACGGTCAGGCACTCTACTACGGTCTGAATGCCCTGAGCAATAACATGATCATGGTAGACCGCAAGCAGCTCAAAAACCCCAACGGGCTGATCTTGGGTACGCCTGGTTCCGGTAAATCCTTCTCCGCCAAGCGTGAAATGACGAACGCTTTCCTCATCACAGAGGATGACATCATCGTCTGTGACCCGGAGGCAGAGTATTATCCCCTCGTACAGAAGCTCGGCGGTCAGGTTATCCGTGTCTCTCCGGTAAGCTCGGACTACATCAACCCGCTGGACATCAATCTCAACTATTCCGAAGAGGAAAATCCTCTGACGCTGAAATCTGACTTCATCCTCTCCATGTGTGAGCTGATTGTCGGTGGCAAGGACGGTTTGCAGCCGGTTGAGAAGACCATCATTGACCGCAGCGTCCGCATGGTCTATCAGGACTACCTTGCAGATCCCGTACCTGAGAAAATGCCCATTCTCGAAGACCTCTACAATATCCTGCGTGAGCAGAAAGAGCCGGAGGCACAGCGCATTGCAACTGCCCTTGAAATCTATGTTCATGGCTCTCTGAATGTCTTCAATCACAGAACGAATGTGGATGTCAATAACCGCTTCGTCTGTTACGACATCAAAGAGCTGGGCAAGCAGCTCAAGAAGCTCGGTATGCTGATTGTGCAGGATCAGGTGTGGAACAGAGTCACCATCAACCGTGCACAGCACAAGGCTACACGCTACTACATGGACGAGTTCCATCTTCTGTTGAAGGAGGAACAGACGGCAGCGTACAGCGTGGAAATATGGAAGCGTTTCAGAAAATGGGGTGGCATTCCTACCGGTATCACCCAGAATGTGAAGGACCTTCTGGCATCCCGTGAGGTTGAGAACATTTTCGAGAACTCCGATTTTATCTATCTTCTTAATCAGGCAAGCGGAGACCGAAAGATTCTCTCCGCTGCGCTGAACATCTCGCCCAGCCAGCAGAACTATGTGACCAACTCCAATGCCGGTGAGGGCTTGATTTTCTATGGCTCTACCATCGTCCCATTCAAGGATGACTTCCCGAAGAACACGCAGCTCTACCACATCATGACAACCAAGCCCGAAGAGGCAGAACAGAACTAAGGAGGATTTTGAATATGAAAGTTAAGACTATCACCGTTTCCGCAAAAGAGGCTGTGGCATACATGGAGAACAACAATGCGCTGTTCCGCGCACTGTGGAAGCTCACCGACTTGCTGCGACTTGAAAGCGATCTCAAGAAGCATCACCGCGCCTACCTCCATGTGAGGGAGGAAATCGACGAGAAGGTCAAGGAGGCTCGTACTCTCTTGAACAAGGTGTCTATGGACGGTCTCAAGAGCAGCATCAAGTACAATGCGCCCGATAACGCTCCCAACTGCAAGGACTGTGTGTGCTGCAACTGTGACGAGGATTGCTCCGTCTGTGCCTTTTCCCATTGCTCTGAGGAAGATGAAGACGATTGCGACGAGGACTATCCCTTCGAGGATGCCGAAGATGACGAGACCGACGATGAGAACGCTATCGTCCTGCCTAAGCAGAAGTACAATGATATGGTCGAGGATCTGCTGACTATGGCAGAGCTTATTGATATGGTCTGCGATATGCGCACCTACGACGAGGGAGAAATCCGCAAGCTGGCGCGTTTTGTTCCTGCCTTCGCTGCCTATGAGCGCAACCGTCTGAGACTGTACCGCGATGCGGCAAAGGAAGCCGAGAGCATCATGGATCGTTGGGATGATGAGTATGATCCCGACTACGAGCCTGATGAGTATTTCTCTGACTAAGCCCCGTCAATATCTCAGCGAAAGGAGATGATACCCATACAGCTTGATACAATTTACACCGGTGATTGCCTCGAAGTGCTGAAAACGCTTCCCGATGAGAGCGTCCACTGCTGCGTCACATCCCCTCCGTATTACGCACTGCGAGACTACGGCATGGATGACCAGATCGGCAGAGAGGCAACACCAAGCGAATATATCTCGCGTCTGACCGAAGTCTTTACCGAAGTCAGGCGCGTTTTGCGTTCTGACGGCACTCTTTGGCTGAACATCTCCGATACCTATGCCGGTAAAGGAAATCAGGGTGACTTTGTGGACCCCAAAAATCCCAACGGCAGAAACGGTCAGGCTGTGGCTCTCAACAACAAGGTTGAGGGCTGCAAGCCGAAGGACATGATCGGCATCCCGTGGATGCTGGCGTTTGCCCTCCGTGACTCCGGCTGGTATCTGAGAAACGACATCATCTGGATGAAGGAAAATCCAATGCCGGAGAGCGTCAAGGATCGCTGCGCCCGATGCTATGAGCATATTTTCCTTTTCTCGAAGTCTCGCAAGTATCACTTCAATTATAAGGCAATCTCAGAGCCGATTGCTCCCACAACGGCAGAACGGCTCAAGCGTGGCATGAAAGGCGGTAACAAGTTCAGCGGTGCAATCCCCGGACAGCCTCAGCAACAGACCATCAACCGTCCCCGTGAGCATGGCGCGATCACCGATGCAGACATCAATCCTATGCGCAACAAGCGCGATGTCTGGACGATCAACACCATTCCCTTCAAGGGCAGTCACTATGCTGCCTACCCTCCGAAGCTGGTAGAGACTTGTCTGCTTGCCGGATGCCCCGAAGGCGGCGTTGTGCTTGATCCCTTCATGGGAAGCGGCACAACCGGCATGGTCGCAAAGCAGCTTGACAGGTATTATGTCGGCATTGAGTTAAACCCTGAGTTCACAGAAATGGCATATCGCCGGATTGGAGGTGAAATCTGATGGCTCGTGAACAGCTCAAACCCAAAGATAAGGTTGTCATGCGAATGAGCAGAGACGGTGCGGTTGAGGAAAACCTGACCGAAGGCACTTCTGAGAAGGTCTCCAAACGCCTTGAAGATGCACAGCTCATCAAGCCCTATGAGGATGCAACACTTGTGCCTCCCTCTGAGGATGGAGCGCGTCGGCGGTATCAGTCTCAGCCGGAAGAGCAGCCTCAGAATGAGACTCCGAAGGTTGATGAACTGCCTGTTCATGACAGTCCTTCCTATACACCTTCCGTCTCTGATGTCCACCATTCTACACCGGTTGATGTTGGTCGCGTGATCTCCGATACCGCAGTCTCAAGCAGTCTGCGCAGAACAGATGTAGTTAGGAATGTGGATGCTGATGCTGTACTCGGCAAGGCGACAGAAACAGCCACCGATCAGCCCATAGCTGACGATGCAGCTCCTACCACAAAGAAAATCCAGAGGCTTGAAAAGAAGTCCCAAAAGGCTCACGAGCGTCTGGACTTAGCCCGTGAGAAGCTGCCAACTCACAAGGTTCTGAGGAAAGAGCGTGTCCTTGATGAAGAAACCGGCAAGGGCAAAACCCGTCTCTTCTTCGAGGATGAGATCAAGAAGCCGAAGGGACAAAGCAAGTTGCAGTTTGAGGCTGACAAAACCGTCCGCAAGGTCGGTGACACGCTTGCCTCCGGTATTCATGGCAAAATCCATGAGGTTGAGCAGGACAACTCCGCAGTTGAGGCGGCTCACCGTTCGGAAATCCTTGTAGAATCCGCAGCTCGACATTACAGCCATCACAGACAGTCTCAGGCAAACAAGCCCTTCGAGAAGGTCTCAAAGCTGGAACATGAGGCTCAGGTCGCAGATACCAAGCTCCATTATGAGAAAACTCAGCAGGAGCATCCTGAGATGAAGAAATACCGCAAGGACATGAACAAGCACTACCAGAAATCAGCCATCAAGAAGGAGTATGCTGCTGCCCGAAAATCCGGCAGTCAGACTGCATCTGCGGCAACCTCTAAGACCGGCAAGAAAACCCGTGAGAAAATCGGAGATAAGTTCAAGGAGTTCTTTGCCAAGAACAAGAAGGTTTTCATCTGGATCGGCTTAGGCTTGATCATTCTCGTGCTGCTTGCAGCCGGTATCAGCTCTTGTACGGCTATGTTCTCGTCTACCGGTCAGTCAGTTATTCTCTCGTCCTATCTCAGCGAAGACAAAGCGATGCTTGACGCCGAGGCGCAGTATTGCGAGATGGAGGCAGAGCTGAAAGACAAGCTGGACAACTTCGAGAGCTATTATCCCGGCTACGATGAGTACAACTTCGATTTGGATGACATCGAACATGATCCCTATGTTCTGATCTCCATTCTCTCCGCACTACATGAGGGTGAGTTCACTCTTTCCGAAGTGCAAGACACTCTGGATATGCTGTTTGACAAGCAGTACATCCTCACAACGGAAGAGATTGTCGAAGTTCGTTATCGGACGGAAACAAGAGTTGGCAGCTACACCGTCACCGATCCTGAAACCGGTGCGACAAGCACTGAGTATTACACCTATGAGGTCGAAGTCCCGTATAACTACTACATCATGAATGTGGAGCTTGAGAACTTCAATCTCAGCCATGTTCCGGTCTACATCATGTCTCAAGACCAGCTATCCATGTACGCCCTCTATATGTCCGGCTTGGGCAACCGGGAGGATTTGTTCCCGAACTCTGGCTATGTAGACAAGTACATCGAAAACCCACCTGACGAATACACGGTAAACTCCGCATATTTGTCTGATCCTACCTTTGAAGCCCTTATTACAGAAGCAGAGAAGTACCTGAATTATCCCTATGTTTGGGGTGGCAGCAATCCCGACACTTCCTTCGACTGCTCCGGCTTTGTCTCGTATGTTCTGACGAACAGCGGACTTGTCAACACCGGCAGACTTGGAGCGCAAGGGCTTTACAATGTCTGCGCTCCCGTATCAAGAGCCAATGCGCAACCCGGGGATCTCATCTTCTTCACCGGCACATACGACACCCCCGGCGTTTCCCATGTCGGTATCTATGTCGGTGATAATGTAATGCTGCACTGCGGCGATCCCATTCAGTACACAGCCATCAACACATCATATTGGCAGTCTCACTTCTACGCATTCGGAAGACCTGCCTACTAATCGAAAGGAGCTAAATCTATGAATCCCAAATACACGAAGGTCTGCTCTGAGATTGAGAAGACCGAAAAGAAAATCGCTGACCTTCAGGATCAGCTTTCCGAGCTGCATGAGAAGAAAACGGAGCTGGAAAACCTTGAAATCATCAATACCGTCCGCGCTATGGTGATGGACAAGGATCAGGTCATGGCGTTCCTCGCCAAAATGAAGACCGGCAAAGCTCCGCAGCAGCGTTCCACTCCCACTATTACGAAACCGGAGGTATCTGAGAATGAATAAGAAAAAGAGTTTTCGCCTTTTGACTGCTTTTGCACTCTGCATGGTGCTGGTATGCAGCTTCTCCATGACGGCTTTTGCCTATGCGGATGACACTGACCAGAATCTCCCCGTGACCGAGGCTAATCAGCCGGAGGAAACCACCGAGCCTGAGACGACTGTGCCTCCTGAGACCATTACCCCCTGTGAGCCTCTTGAGGATGAGGGCAACGCCTACACTCGTGATCTGCTCTATGACAAGGCTACAAATAAGCAGTTCATTACCATCCAGACAAAGAACGGCAATACCTTTTATATCGTTATCGACTACGATGCACCTATCAATGATGAAGAGGAACAGTATCAGACTTATTTCCTCAATATGGTGGACGAGAGCGATCTGCTTGCCCTGATGGACGAGGAAGCGGTTGCGGAGCTGACCACTTGCGTTTGCGACACTCATTGTGAAGCCGGAGCAGTAAATGTCGAATGCCCGGTCTGCAAGACCAATATGAGCGAATGCACCGGCGTAGTCCCTGAGCCTGAGACTCCCGTCGAGGACGATACCGAACAGCCCGAAGAGCCTAAGTCCGGCAGCAATATGGGTATGATCATCGCAATCGTTGCTATTGCCGGTGTAGGCGGTGCAGCGTATTACTACTTCAAGTTTATCCGTGGCAAGAAGAATAAGGATGAAGACCTTGACTTCTACGATGACGAGGGCTACGAGGAAGAGCCGTATATCAACGAAGACAATGAGCCTGACATCACAGAGGATGAGGAAGAAACGGAAGAGGACGCTTAACGGCATGAAAAATCCCCTCACACCGCTGTGAGGGGATGAAATCAAAGAAGCTCTTTTGTTTTTCGTGCGAGGTACAACGGGAGGTTGGTGATATAACCATCCTTCCGATACCCACGCTTTGAGAAGCGCAGCGCGTGTTCAGGCTGATGGTCGGCAATGTATTTCTTGAAGGAAGGTGCAGATTTGTCTTCGCCGCCCTTTGCTTCTACGGGAATGATCTCTGCCCCGTATTGAAGCACGAAGTCAATCTCACTGTTCTTATCGGAGTAATACCGAGGCTCAACCTCAAATTGTCCGCGAAGCTGCTGTAAGACAAAGTTCTCTGTCAACGGTCCCTTGAATTGGTAGTCTGCTTTGAGCAGAATAGCACTGTTGTCAATGCCAGCCATGTGCTTGAGAAGACCGGTGTCAAAGACGAAGAGCTTGAATTGATCCAGCTTATCAAAAGCGGAAAGAGGATGCTCCATCTTTGAGACATTGTAGACACGGTTGAGCATTCCGGCAGAGACAAGCCATTCGATTGCTTCCTCGAAGTCACGCGCTCTACCGCCTTCACGGACTGCGCCGTACATGAACTTCTCGTTGGGCTTGGCAAGCTGCGCGACGATGCTACGGAAAACCATGAGGATGCGTCCGCTGTTGACCTTGCCGTTATGCTTGGAAAAGTCGTTCTCGTAGACTTCAATAAGCTCTCGTTGTATCTGGCTGATTTTCGACGGATCTTTGTACTTAACCCATGATGCAACACATTCGGGCATACCGCCGATAATGAGGTAGTTATTGTATGCTTCGAGCAAACGGTTATGGAATATCTCTTCAATCTGCTGCTCCTTCTGAATACTTCCGTAATAGGTGTATAGTGTTGGATCTACTGCTTCAAGGAACTCATCGAAAGCAAGTGGATAAATGTCGAGCAGATTTACCATGCCAACCGGATAAGACTTCGGCTTTGCAAGGAGTGTTCCGAGCAAGCTACCGGCAGCGATCACATGATAGTCATTTGCCTTTTCCTTGAAATATTTGAGGGTGTTCAGTGCCTCCGGGCATTCCTGAATCTCATCGAAGATAATCAGCGTCTCTCCCGGAAGTATTTTCTCACCGGCAATCATAGAAAGTAGTTCGATAATACGATGCGGATTTTTGTTTGCTTCAAAGATGGATTTCAGCTCATCCTCTTCGTCAAAGTTGAAGTAAACATAGCTTTCGTAGTAGTTCTGTCCGAACTCCTTCATCAGCCAAGTCTTGCCGACTTGTCGTGCGCCTTTCAACACCATCGGCTTGCGTTCCTCGCTGGATTTCCATTTTATCAAATCTTGAATTGCATTGCGTTTCAAGTGAATCACCATCCTTTCTGAGTGGTCGATATTAGTATAACACATTTTTCTGAATTTATCAATATGAATTGCGCACATTTTTCTGAAATAATCCGACAAGAATACACACATTTTTCTAAGGAGGTATGTTTATTGATTTTAGTCATCGCTGAAAAGCCCAGTGTAGCTCAGTCTATTGCGAAGGTTATTGGCGCAACCAAACGCTGTGACGGCTATATAGAGGGCAACAACTACATCGTTTCATGGTGTGTCGGTCATCTCGTGGGGCTTGCTGATGCTTGTCTCTACGACGAACGCTATGCCAAGTGGAGATACACCGATCTGCCCATTGTGCCGGAGGAATGGCTTTACGAAGTTCCCAAAGACAAGGCGCAGCAGTTCAAAGTTCTCCGCGATCTCATGAAAGACAAGCGCGTTACAGAGCTTGTCTGCGCCACCGATGCAGGACGCGAGGGTGAGCTTATTTTCCGTCTGGTCTACAATAAAGCCGGATGCACCAAACCCTTTAAGCGTCTCTGGATCAGCTCTCTTGAAGATGCTGCCATCCGTGACGGCTTCAATCATCTGCGCGACAGCAGAGACTATGACAAGCTCTACGAGGCTGCTTTGAGCCGGTCAAAGGCTGACTGGATTGTCGGTATCAACGGCACCCGGCTTTTCACTACTCTCTATAACAAGAGGCTGATTGTCGGGCGTGTTCAGACACCTACTCTTGCAATGCTGGTCGAGCGTGAAGGTAAGATTACCACCTTCCGCAAAGAGAAATATTTTAACATCCATGTGGAGAAGGACGGCTTGACTGCTGACATGGAGAAGATCAAAAGCGAAGATGAGGCAAAGACCATTGCGGTGGCTTGTGATAAAAAACAAGCCGTCGTTTCTTCTGTCCGCAAGGAAACGAAGTCGGCAAATCCTCCGAAGCTCTACGATCTGACTACCTTGCAGCGCGAAGCCAACCGCTATTTCGGCTTCACTGCGCAGCAGACTCTTGAGCTGGTGCAGTCTCTCTACGAAAAAAAGCTCCTGACATATCCGAGAACGGACAGTCAGTTCATTACCGATGACATGGGAGGTACGGCTCGTCAGGTCATATCCATCGTATGTCGGAAGCTGTCGATTTTTGACGGTCTGGGGCACGATCCCGACATCGGGCGTGTGACCAACAATGCAAAGGTCACTGACCATCATGCCATTATCCCTACTGTCCAGCTCGACAAGCAAGACATCGGTGAGCTGCCTCAGTCTGAGCAGAAGATCATCTCTCTGGTCGGTATGCGGCTTTTGGCTGCAACCGGTGAGAAGCACATCTTTGATGAGACTCAGATTACGGTCATCTGTGAGGGCTATGAGTTCAGGACAAAGGGCAAGACCGTTGTTCAGGACGGTTGGAAAGGAATTGAGCAGCGTTTCAAAGCCTCTCTGGAGAGCAAAGACAAGGAAGAGCCTGAAAAAGTGCTTCCTTCTGTCAGCGAAAACGCTGTGCTTGTGTCCGTGTCTGCCAGCGTGACAGAGCATTTCACAACACCTCCGAAGCCCTTTACTGAGGACACCTTGCTCTCCGCAATGGAGACTGCCGGAAATGAAGAGTTCGATGATGAGACCGAGAAGAAAGGTCTCGGTACTCCTGCCACTCGTGCCGGTATCATTGAAAAGCTGGTTAAGGGTGGCTTTATCGAGCGTAAAGGCAAGTCCATCGTTCCTACGAAGGACGGCAATAACCTCGTGTGCATCTTGCCGGAGCAGATCACTTCGCCTTCCATGACTGCTGAGTGGGAAAACACACTGACGCAGATTGAGCGCGGTCAGGCTGATGCCGAAAAGTTCCTTGATGGCATTGTCGATATGACCGTCTCTCTGGTTAAGGCATATCCGTTCCTCTCCGAAGCCGAAGCAGCCCGTTTTGATACGGGCAAAGAATCCATCGGCAAATGTCCTCGCTGCGGATCTCCGGTCTATGTCGGCAAGGGAAATTTCTACTGTTCCAGTAAGGAATGTTCCTTCTGCTTATGGGAGGACAACAAGTTCTTTGCTTCCAAGAAAAAGAAGCTGACAAAGAAAATCGCAAAGGAGTTGCTTGACAAGGGATGGTGTCGAGTGACGGGGCTTTATACTCCGAAGAAGCCTCAGCTCTATGATGCGATCATCAAGCTGGATGACAGCGGTGGCAAGTATGTCAGCTTCAAAATGGAGTTTGATAAATAAGGAGGTTGAAAATGGCTGAAAACAGAAATGCCCAGCAAGTCAAGGAAATCACTGACAAGCTGGAACAAGGCATTAAGGAACTCTTTGAATCGGAGCGTTTCAAAGAATACCTCCGAACGATGTCCAAGTTTTATAACTACTCGTGGGGCAATACGCTCCTGATCGCCATGCAGAAGCCGGATGCAACGCTGATTGCCGGTTATACCTCATGGCAGCGTAACTTTGACCGTCAGGTCATGAAGGGCGAAAAAGGTATTAAAATCCTTGCTCCTGCGCCCTACAAGGCTCAGGTAGAAATGGAGAAGATTGATCCCAAAACCCAAAAACCGATGCTGGATTCAGACGGAAAGCCCGTCACGGAGACTATCGAGGTCATGCGTCCTGCCTTCAAGGTGGTCAGCGTATTCGATGTTTCTCAGACGGACGGCAAGGAGCTTCCCGATATTATGGTTGGAGAGCTGACCGGCAGCGTGGAGCAGTATGAGGACTTCTGGCGTATTCTCAAAGAAATCTCTCCCGTTCCCGTTGGACTTGAGAATATTGAGGGAGGCGCACACGGGTATTATCATCTGACAGAAAAGCGCATTGCTATCGACGATGGCATGAGCGAGATGCAGACCATCAAGACGCTGATCCATGAGATTGCCCATGCAAAGCTCCATGCCATAAACCCGGACGAGAAGGTGTCTCCCGAAGAGAAGAAAGATCGGCACACAAAGGAGGTCGAGGCTGAGGCAGTTGCTTATACCGTCTGCCAGCGTTACGGTCTTGAGACCTCTGACTACTCCTTCGGCTATATCGCCGGTTGGTCTTCTGATAAAGAGACAAAGGAGCTGAAAGGCTCTCTTGAGACCATCCGCAGCACTGCTGCTGACATGATCGAGAGCATTGACGAAAAACTCAAGCTGCTTGCTCAGGAGAAAGCCAAAGTCACCGAAGTTGAAGCTCCTGCTACACCTGAAAAGGTTGATGTTCCGGTCTATCGAGAGACTGCAAACTACGCCTATGAAGCCGGTGAGTTGGATGCTTATAAAGTCTCCCGTGACGCAAACATGGCTTGTAGAGACGCGATTGAAGTAGCAATTAACAACAACTATTCAAACAACCGGCTCGCCTCTGAGAACGCGGTTGAAAGTGTTCTTGAACAATTCTCCCATGAGAGAGTGGAATATGTTCTCGCAAACTCCATCCAGCAGAAAGAACATGATGGGCGTATTCATCACAGTCTCAAGGATTGGGCTAAGGACATTCAAGTGTGTCCTGACCATGCGCAGTATTGCATCGTTGACAGGGTAAATCCCGGACTGCTCAGCTTGTTCGTCACTGAGTTTAACCGTCAAATGGATGTGGTAGAACGCGAGGCTGAGGAAGGACGCGATCCCGAAGTTGATGCATGGGAGAAGAATGAGATCACTTCCGTCACTGTGACCGTGGAAGAAGTCAAATCTCCCATTGTCTCTCAACCGGAAGAGACTGCTGTGCCAAAGCCTCATCGTCTTACATCAGACGAAAAGAAAATCAAGGATGCGGTCATGGATGTCCTCAAAGGTCAGATTGCACACAGCAATGACGGGATGCTCTCTACCTATCGTACCTCTGAACAGTCCCATAGAACGCTGCGTCAGCACAATGTCAAGATCGAGGGCAACACGGTCACTCAGAACGGTAAGCCGATGTTTGCAATTCATCGCCGTCATTCTGAGAAGAAGACTAAGGGCTGCTACCGTGAGCTGACTCCTACGCTTGAGTACATCAAGAAGGAGCAGAAGCAGGAAAAGCCCTCCATCCGTGAACAACTCAAAGCCGCTGCCAAGTCTCAGCCGGAGAAGAAAGCTCCTGCAAAGGCGAAAAAGCATGACATGGGATTGGAGTGATGCCTATGAAGTTTGAAAACACTGACATTATCGAAGCTCTGCGTCAGGTCATGGACATTCATACCGAGCATTACAAGGAAGATTTTGAGATGGATGCCAAGCTCCTTCGGGAGTTGGCAGCATCCCCGTATTCTGAGGATAAGCAGCTTCTCTGGATGTCCCGTCCCAATGGCACATACCTTCTGCGAGAGCGTGAGGTCTATGTCGAAAACTCTCCTGAGAATAAGACATGGGAGTTCTACCACGAGCAAACGAACGATCCTATCATTGCATTTGCTGTGAAAATCACCGGTGTTGAGGGCGGTGTTATCAAGGGCAATCTGATTGAACTTGACTATGCTGCTCATGTTGAGCGTGTGCAGCAGCTCACGGTCACAGTGGAAAAGGTTGCGGTCAATTTTCCCGATCAGACTACGCACTATGTCCCGTTCAAGTCCAGCCGTAGAGACATCGCTGCTCTGAAAGAAAAGTATGGTGAGCCGAAGTCCGTCACCTATCTTCCCGAAAGTGAGGGTGAGTTGGCTATGATCCTCCGAAGGGAGCGTTTCAAGGCTGAGTATCACGCATTGCTCGGTGATTTCAACCTCTACATCCATGGGCTTGCAAGACAGCACCGTAAGCCTACTCATGACAATACTGAGACGCTGGCTGAACTGCCTGCTGATGACTACAAGGCATATCTGGATGTGAAGGCACAGCATCCCTCCGCGCTGGTTTGCTTCGCGCAGAACGGTTACTTTGAACTCTATGGAGATGACGCAAAGAAGGCTGCTCCTTTACTCGGAACAAAGCTGCTTGAAAAGACGGCTGAATCGCATGAACCTATTCCCGTGACCGGCTTCAAAGAGGCGGCATGGGTAGCTGGTTCTCACAAGCTCTGGAAAGCCGGTGAGGATGTCTTTTTATCGAAAGATGGAGAGACCTTCAAGGAGCTGAAAGGCGCAGACTACATCCCAGTGGGAGCAACACTTGAGGTTGGTGCGGTACAGTGCCGTATTGATGCAGTGGACTTTGCTGCCGACAAGGTGATGCTGACCAATCTTGAGGTCAAGGATCATCCGGTGCAGTACACCGAGAGCATTGCCTATGTCCGCAGCTTCGTTGAGGATGCCGGTATTGCGATCTATGACACCATCCCGAAGCAAAAAGACGATAAACCCAAAGAGCGCAGCTCCATTCGTGAGAAGCTGAAAGCCGCGAAGAAGGAACAGCCGTCTCGCTCAACTGCGCCCACTAAATCCAAAGGAAAGGATATAGAACTATGATTTTTACTGTTGAAGAGACCAATTTCATGTGCTATTTCGACACTTCCAGCCGCAAGACTCTCATCCATGACATGAAGACCACACCTCTGAATGACATGGATAACGAGATGGCAGAAATGCTGTACTCTCTGGTGCAGCGTCTTGAGAAGATGACCGATGAAGAGTTCGATGCGCTGTATATCGCACCGGACTCTTTGCTTGATTAAGGAAGGAGGATGCCAATGCCCGTATTAGATGGCAATTTCGAGGCTTTTGTCACCAACCTCGGAAAATACAATGAAGGTGCGCTTGTCGGTGAATGGGTGAAGTTCCCGACTACCGAAGAAGAGATGCAGAAGGTATTTGAGCGTATCGGGATCGGCTCTACGGATGACTTCGGTCAGCCCTATGAAGAGTGGTTTATTACCGATTATGAATGTCCGATCCACGGCGTTTATGATATGCTCGGAGAGTATGAGAGCCTTGACAAGCTCAATTACCTCGCTGCCCGTCTGGAAGAGATGCCTGAGTGGGAGCTGAAAAAGCTCGTTGCGGTCATGGAAGTCGGATGCGATGAAGTCAGCGATATTGATGATCTCATCAACCTGACCTTCAATCTGGACTGCTATGACTACATCCCCGACATCACAAGTGAATCTGACCTCGGCTATTACTATGTTCACGATGCCGGTATCTACTCCGAAAAGGAACTCGGACCTCTGGCAAACTACATTGACTATGAACGCTTCGGGCGCGATGTGGCAATGGATGAACAAGGTCGCTTCACCGATGACGGCTATGTCCGCAACACCGGAGACGGATGGGATATTCAGTTTGATGGATCTCATGACGATATTCCCGATGAATACCGTCTCACCGGAGGCGGTGAAGCTCCTGAGCAGGAAGGTAAGATCGTTGCAGTCGTTGTTGAGCCGGGAAAGAAGCCTGAAATCAGGGAGATTGACTCAAGCTTTGAGGGACTGCAAGCTCTGGTGGGCGGCTATATTCAGGCAGTTTATCCTTATGAGGACCCCGTGGGTATCGTCTGCAACGAAGAAGCGAAACTCGAAGGTCTTCCTCTCAACCGCGCTTTGCGTGATGAGGATGGAGACATCTATGACATCGTTGCCGGAACATTTGCTGTTGTCGGTTTGACCGATGACAGCTTCGGCTCTCTCAAAGACGCTCTTGCCCTCAAGTATGCAAAGCTCTTTGAACAGCCTGAGCAGTTCGCAAAGCTCGGAGATAAAATCGTGGCTATCCCTATGATTTCCGAAGAGCAGCAGAAGCAGGAAGCTAAGGAGGTCACGGTTGATACCGACGATCTTTCTGTTGCCGGTCATCATGGAAAATGGCACACCATTGACTATCGTGAGGTCGATGGACACACTTTTTTCCTGATGGAGCATAACGACTACGGTGACGAAGCACCTTGCATCATTGTCGATGAGCAAGGTAGGCTGGCGATCTCCGATGTATATGACGGTTTTGATGAGCATACCGTCCACCTTCTTGAGATGGAGGTTTTACCCGTTGACCGGATGCCGGATGAGACCATTTCCATTGACGAGATGAAGGAATACGGCTACGCATGGGGCGGTATGCTGCCGATGCGTGAGGAAGTCGCTGCTGAGATCGGCAAAGACCATACTATCTACCGTCTCTATGGTGATGACACCGAAGGAATGGTCATGGACATGAGTGAGATCAAGAAACACGCTGCTCAGGGAGGCATTTTCGGTATTGAGAAGGCTACTTGGGTAGCAGTTCTGGAAAAGGAAAATCCTCTCAAGGCTGCTGAGATGTCCACCGAAGATGACTACGGCATGATCGACGGTATCATCAACAACGGTCCTAAGGAAAAAGAGGACAAGTCCTCTGAGAAGTCCGGCAAGTCCTCTATCATGGATCGGCTCAAGGCTGCGAAGTCCGAGCCTCAAAAAGAAAAGGCTGCGCCTCAGAAGGAGCGCAAGCCTGATAGAGACTTATGAGCAAAAGCCAGAAGTGGAAGCTCGAATGGGCATTCTTCTTAGACGCGGATGGACGGCGCAAGTACAATGATAATTGCCGTCGCTGCATCCATGAATGCAAGCAGAGCTTTCGCACGATTCTCGTAGAATGTCCGCGCTATATCTCGAAACGGTCTGAGGAAGCGATTTACTGTCAGGATAAAGGTCGAAAATGACGGTTTTGAGCCTCCCTGAGCCTCGCAAAAGGATAGCCCCGTATGTTTTCCCATACAACGGTTATATCCCGTTACTGTTCGATTAAAGGTCGATTTCGGACACTCACCATCAATGCGCAGAGCCTCAGTCGATGCCCGTTTGGGTGTCGGCTGAGGCTCTTTTTTTGTGTCTTTTTCGTAAATATTCGCCGTTATTCAATCGCTAATCCACAGTCTATGTATCTGCGTTTCTGTATAACTATGTCGCTTATCCATATAATTATCATGAGCGATATAGAAAGGGACATGGTAAATGTCATGATTGATACACGAATAGGCAAGCGAATCAAGCAATGCCGAGAGCGTCTTGGATTGACGCAAGAACAATTCGCCGAGAAAACCGGCTTCACTGCAAATTACATCTCCACTCTTGAGCGTGGAGCTTCTTTTCCTCGCTGTGAGAATCTGATCAAACTTCTCAATGCTCTTGAGGTATCTGCTGATGCGATCTTTTGTGATGTGGTTGACCACTCTACAAAGTACAAGTCAAATCAGCTCTCAAAAGACTTGGATGCTTTGCCGCTGGACGCGCAGAAGAGAATTATTCAGATGGTTGAGCTGATGATTGAGCAGGAGAAGAACAACAGAAAATGACCTCTTTCAAAGAACTACGCAATTTTTTTGTGTAGTTCTTTGTTTTGCTGACATACTTCGACAGATTTCTTCATAATCATGTGCTATACTATGGATAAGCGAATGAGATACAAACGCTAATACATATAGAGGTAAAGAGATGAAAGTGAAGAAATGTGCTTTTACCGGTCATAGGCCACAAAGTCTCCCGTTTGGCTTTAATGAAACGGACGAACGCTGTATTGCTCTTAAGCAAATGCTCCGTGCGGAAATTATCAGGCTCATCGAACAGGAAGGCGTTACCCATTTCATCAGTGGCATGGCAATCGGTGTCGATATGTATGCTGCGGAGATTGTGCTTGGCTTGAAATCAATCTATAAAGGTATTTTACTTGAAAGCGCGATCCCCTGTGAAAGTCAGGCTGAGAAGTGGACTGAGAAACAGAGAGACCGTTATTTTGATATTGCCTCCAAGTGCGACAAGGAGACATTGATCCAGCATCACTACACCCCTGACTGTATGCACAAGAGGAACCGCTACATGGTGGATCAGGCAGACTTTATCATAGCTGTATGGGACGGAAGACCCAGCGGTACGGGCAAGACAGTTCAGTATGCCCAACGACAAGGCAAGCCGGTCACAATTATCAATCCCAAAACAATGCTTGTTGAATGAGTAGTAAAGCCTCAAACGCTCCTTTTGGGCTGCGTTTGAGGTTTTTTATAGCCCGATATGTATTACTCCGTTAGAGGCTTCCGTCGCCTTTGTTACCGCCGAACTCACAGCCATGCACATGACCATGACCATAGTACCATCGTCCATAGCGATAGCCATAATGGGGAGGGCAGTTCGCACAATCGCCGGTACAATGTCCCAGATGCTTTTTCTGACCTGAGCCAAGCGATCCGACTATTCCTACTGCCATGAAGAGCTTGGTGAAGAAGCCCATTTTCGGAGTAGCATCAACCGGCTCGTCAAAGAACTCGTCCTCGACGATCTCATCTTCGTCCTCATCATCTTCAAAGAGAGTAACCGTATTACTCGCTGCTACTCTTTCAAGAACTTCGTCATCTGCTGCTCCGTAAAGGTCTTCCAACTGTTCCTTGGTGAATCGGCATTTTGAGGATTCAAGGAGAACATTCATTGCCTCTGTATTGCAGCAACCGGAGAGATCATAAATCTCTTCCGGTGTAAACTGAACTCCATACGCAACAGCTTTTTTGATAAGCCACGATGCCACCTTTTCATCCATGTACTCTTGAGCAACTTCGGCAACCTCTGAGGATGCGCCATAAGAAGTCAGGGATGACATCCTGCTGATTTGCGTACTCGTAGCCCAGTCGTAGAACTTTTCGTAATATGTTTCCCAGACCATACTTAATCTCCAAAGAAATAAGCCGAGCCGGTGTAGGCTCGGCTTACCACAGAATAATTTTAGATGGAGTCGCCCATTCTCTTACTCTCTGACACATTGTAATAAACTATGTCATTGGGAAGTTTAATGTTAGGAATCCAGAGTTTTTTTCCATCCCAACCCTTATCGCCGGTGACTTGATACATCGTCAACACAACTTCGTTGGAATAATCATCGCCCAACTTTCGGTCATTCGGAGAAAGTAAAGTTCCCGTTCCTTTTGCAATGTTTCTTTCTCTGCGAACGATCAATTTGCCCTGAGCCAAGGGATTCTCTGCGATGAAAGTTTTCACAAAACCGATAAAAGTATTTGCACTCCAATCATCTCCGTCGGAATCTACCATTTCCAAAATGCCATTTATCATTTTAAGGCTTACTGAATAGATTTCGTCAGTAAAAGGTGCGAGCATTTCGGAAAGAGCATCAATATCTTTGTTTGTAGGCTCAAACGGGAAGTAGTTTACGCCACCCGACAACATTCCAACAAGTTTCTTATCCAAAACATTCTTTCTTGTTGGCTTGAGTCCATTGGGATAAAAGATTCTAATATCTGATCCGCCCTTAGAACTTTCTATCTGTGCAATTATGCTGTTGTTGGTTGTGTTGATGTCGGCAAACAACTTAAAGAGTTTCGGTGGCATGAATACACGAAGCAAAGCCGGATCTCTGTCATATCCAAACATCCTCGCGTGCTGCCACATAGTATCGGCTTGAGGACTCTTTGCAACACGACAATAGTATATTGTCTGTAATTGAGGAAAGGTTACACCCCGTCCCAGACTATTTCCTCCGACGATAATGTTAATACCTTGCTCGTACTGAGTATTCTCTTCAAACGATGTCAAAGAGTTAAGTACAAGAATATTGACTTTATCGGCCGCCATTTGCTCAAAGATAAATCTATAAATATCTTCAAAAGGCAGTATGTCAGTTTTTGTGGTCTTCAAAGAGTTATAAACCTGCAAGAAAGCCTCTTTTGTAGGTGCTTCTTCTTGAGAATAAGAACATTCATTCAAGTATTCACCGATCTTTTCTGCAAACTTTTTATGTTCGCTTGTTTTGAAACTTGGATGAATCAAAAAGTTGCATACCGTTCCACCTGAAAGAAAAATATGAGCTGCTGATATTAAGTGCATTACAAGTGCAGTCTTTAGCCCGTTCTCAGGGAACTCATCATCATCTAACAACTCAGTTGCCTCGGTGTTATCGGTCAAGATCACATTCTTATGTTCATCATCAAAGAAGAAATTACCGCCCATATATCCGTTTCCGGGACGGAAATAATAAATGAAGTAAGGCTTCCATCCACTATTCTCGGTTTGGAGAAGAATGGACTGAGGTGTTCCCGTTACTTGCATATAAATACTGCTTGAAGTTGTTTTTTTGATCTCATCAAGGCACTTGTTGATTGTACTCTGCTTGTTCCTGTTGACTTGTGTATTCAGACTGGCAGCATCAGCCTCGTCATCAACGATAAATAGAGGATTTCCTGCAACAAACTGAGTTGAAGAGAAATTGTTTTTCCACTGTTTAAGAACTCTGCCATTTTTCTTCAAAACAATGACTGCCGGTTTTCTCATATTATTCTGTGTGAACTTGAGGTAGTCATTTTCATCACAGATACAGAAGTCGCAGAGGTCTTTTTCGGCTCGTTTATATGTCTGCTGTTGAAGAAGAATATTGTCTGTGGTGAGCAGAACAAAAATGCCAAAGCCCTCATCAGCGGCAGCACACATCAAGCCAAACATATGACTTGTCTTACCACTCTGAACATCGCCAACCAAAAGGCTGACTACATGATCCTTATATGAGAAATTGGATATATACTGTGGAACAATATCTTCCGTTGTTTTTCTTATTGCTTGTGATAGTGCAGGATTCCCCTTTGCATCTATTCGTGCCAGATAGTTGTCTAAGTATTTCATTTCGTCACCCCAAAATCGAGGAACCAAAGTCCCGGCATTTTTGTTTTCGTGAGCGAGAAAGAACTACGACCATATCTTCTAAGTGTCTCTTGTGTGACCGGCTCACCGACATTGAGAACTCCGGCATTTTCCAATCTACCTTTAAGCCACTTGCCTAAGATTTTGAGATCTCCCTCTGATCTAAAGTTCTTATTGTAATCTCCACTTACTTTGCACCTGAAAGACCATCCATCATCGGTAATGACATCAAACTCTGCGTCCGGTGTTTTTGCAACGGGATAGCCAGCTTGCGTTGCAACATTTTTTGGTACAATAAGCTCTACTTCATACCAATGACGAGGTTTTACTAATCCGTTTTTTGAAACACGACCTCTACCAAAGAAAACATTCAGGTTGCTTTGTGGTGACACTTCATATCCCTTGATCGGGATTTCAAATGTTATATCTGTTCTTGAATCAAGACAATTAACAAGAGTATGAGTATCAACCTTCTTCACATTTTCATGTCCCTCAAGAAGTGCGTTTTGATCATTAAACTGTTCGATTGTAAGATCAGCTATGTTCTCCGTAGAGCTGTCAACTAAACGCTGAATGAAAGAGTGCATCTCAGTCGCAAGTCTGCGGTCATCCAGCAGAATAGATGACTCATAGATGCGCGATCCGCCACCGGTTATGCTGCTCAGGTTATTTGAACCAATGATACCCGCATACGGTCCCGACGCATTACTGTACGAGTAAAGTTTTCCGTGATAACGGAAAGGTGTCACTAATCTAACTTGTCCACGGCTCTGCTCTCGTAAATAGTTATTAAGATCAACGGCAGCATTATATTCAGTTTTAGTAAAACGATCAAGGTAGTGCATACCAATCGTAAGATTAAGCGTTCTCAAATCATTAAACTCTACGAGTTTTTGTATCTCGATTAGAGAATCAGCCGTGATATAGCCTACTGCAATATCAAGTGAAGTTGTCCCCGGAAGCATATCATAAAAGGCATCCGCGAAGGATCGACAAGCTGTTTTTGCAGGAGGATAATTAGAATGCAAAAACTCCATATAACAGCCTCCTTATATCATTTCAGAGGTGACATACTCAAGTCTCTCTTTGACGGTCATCTTCTTCATTTTTTCGTACTCAGGCATAAGATCGACGGGAGTATAGTCGCCGGTAAATAGAGGCATCAATCGACGAGCAACAGCCCGAACACCTTCTGGCGGAACTGCGTTGCCAATTTGTCTGCGAACTTCTGTTACGCTTCCTTTGAAAACAAAGTCATCCGGGAAAGATTGCAGTCTGGCTCTCTCACGATTTGTTAAAGGTCGAGGCTCTGGATAGTGGTAGCCCCATGTTCCTCCACCGCCTGCTGCGATAATTGTTTTTGCAGGCTCATCCAATTTTATTCTTCGATAGACATGACTAATCATACCCTTAACATAAAGAGGATGGTCTTTAGGGATGTCTGTGAAGTTTCCGCCTTCCGGTATAAGGGAAAGCATTTGACGAGTCTTTTCTTTGATATTGATGAGTTCATTATTGTAGGGAACTTTCTCCACATCGACGAGAGCTTCACCGGCTGTAAAGTAAGGACGATCCGCGTTCGGACCGTGTGAAGGCTTCGGATGGATAAAGTTGAAGCCGGTGTCAAGGCGAACACCCACAAACAAAACACGCTCTCTAAACTGAGGAACGCCGTATTCTGCAAAGTTGTAGAGATGAGGTTTTACAAGATAGCCCGGTGCAATACTTTCAAAGTCTTTGATGATAGTATCAATGGCTTTTCCATCATTAGCAGTAAGTAGTCCCTTTACATTTTCGGCTATAAAGGCTTTTGGCTTTTTTGCATCTACAAACTCAGCAAAGTGCCGGAACAGACCGCCACGAGTTCCATTCAAGCCCGGCTGTTTCCAGATAATTGAGAAGTCCTGACATGGAAAACCGCCAAGGACAACATCACATTCCGGTATGGATTTATCGGTGTATGGATCAATCTTCGTTATGTCTCTCAAATGGATAACATCACCAAAGTTGGCTCTAAATGATTCGACAGCCCACTCAGCAAAGTCATTTGCCCAAATAGTTTCATACCCTTCTTGATGGAAGCCCAAATCAAGACCGCCACAGCCAGAGAAGATTGAAACAACCGTAGGCTTTTTCGTAATAGTAGTTGTTGACATTTTAATGCTCCTTCGCAACTTCAATTATTTTTTTCGCGTACAAATTCGAGAATTTCTCCGACTTCGCAGTCTAACGCAGTGCATATTTTATCCAGCACTTCGGTTGAGACATACTCGTTTTTTCCTAACTTAGCAAGCGTCCCCGTACTGATTCCAGCAAGCTCTCTAAGGTTTGTTTTGTTAAGCTTTCTATCAATGAGAAGTTTCCATAGTCTTGAGTAATTTGCTGCCATATGTCTTCCTCCTTTTGAGACTCATTTTATATTATACCACACTTTTACGAAAAAAGCAATAAAATATGCGAAATCGCGAATATTTTTTCTGAGCCGCAAAAAAAGTTGTTTGAGCCTTAGCAAATGACATTACCATATATAGAAAACAGCCTGTCTTACAATAATGAGACAAGCTGTTTTTGATATTATTCAAGCTCACTACTTCGCTTGTTTTCGCGATCCTTTGTCGCTGTCGGGCTAAGATAACTGTCAACATTAGCCTTGATGGTGTCGATCTGCTTGCCTTGCTTTTTGAGTTTGGTTCGTTCATCGTAGAGCCTCTGTTGTTCTTCGGTGAGGCGTTCTTGCTCTGCTTGGAGAGACTTCAAGCTCGGAAGTTTTCCGTCTCCCTGAATAGCAAGGAGTGTACTCTTAGCCGCCTCAAAAATGACCAGCTCGGCTTCGTGCTTTGCTCTGAATGCGGTCTTGTCCTGCACCTTCTGAAAGGCTTCATAGACCGGCTTGAGCCGCTGATAATTACCGATGTTTTTGACGAGGGGCTGCACCTCACGCAGTCGCGCTTCAACTCTTTTCAGTTCCTCGCCGGTGCGCTCATAGGAGCTGTGAATGTCCTCTACCTTAGCCTCAAGGTCAGAGTATTGGAGAAGATTATTCTCGGAGAGATAGTTGAGCGTCTTAGCAGCTTCCTTGAGGTTATTGAGCTTCGCCCAGTGTTCATATCCTTTGCTCTCTTGAGCCTTGATGCTATTCTGGATGTCGATGATGAGAGAGATGCCTTTGTGCTCGGTCTGCATCCTGCGCTTGCGAGGATTGCGTCCTTGAATGCGCTCCTTGATGCGCTCTTCGGTGTAGTTCTCACCGATGGTTTTTGCACGAGTAAAACGCTCCTGTCCCTCAGCGCGGAAGGAGATATACTTGCCGGTTTTGATTTCATATCCGGCTTCCTGCATGAGCTTCAAGAACTCATTGTAGTCTTTCGCAGTGATGACCAGACGGTCAATCGTCTTCTTGAGTTTCTGCTTCCAGCTCGTTCCTTTCTTTGCCTCGGTGTACTCCTTGTAGTCCATGCCTTTGCTCTGTGAGGGAGGGATCACAGACAGCCCGTGTTCCTTGCAGATTTCATCACTCAGAAGTCGCAGCTCTCGGTATGTTCGTTTATTGCTCCGGTAGGAATGGTAGTCCACAAAGTTGACGGCATTGAAGATGATGTGATTGTGACAATGCCCTTTGTCTATGTGTGTTGCGATGACATACTCATACTTACCCTTGAGCCATTCATCAGCGAATTGCTTGCCGATTTCGTGTGCAACTTCCGGCGAGACTTCGCCCACATCGAATGACTGAATGAGGTGTCTGGCTATGACTTTGGGGATCTGCGCTCCTTGCTGCTCGGCAAGGTTTCGTGTCCATTCAAACTCTTTGGCAGCACTCTCACCGGCAGCACATCCGAAAGAGGAAACAAGCAGTTCATCATCGGTCTTTTTCGGATCAATGATGTAGGCTATCGCTTTGTTTACAGTTCCTCGGATTGGCTTGATTTTAGTAACTGCCATATCTCTTTCTGCCTCTCTTTCAGCTCTGCAACATCGTCCTCGTAGAAGTGTCCGGTGGAGTTGATGCGCTTGCAAATATGGTTGATGTTTGAGGCTACGCGGCTGACTGCTGTGGCAAGTTTTTTCTGCTGCGTGTAGTCCACCTTTATGATGTAGCCGTCAATCGCCATCTTACGAAGATAAGCTCCCATATTCTTAGTTCCAAGCTGATCCATCTTCGCTTTGATAAGGCGATGTTCGTTTTCTGATACGCAGAACTCTATGCGTATCGGTCTCGTTCTCTGAGCCATAGGCGATCTGTCCTTTCGTAAAGATAGAGGGGTTGGGAGGCATCCCAACAAGCAGTTTTCAGGATTAAGGGGAGGGTTTCCTTAATCGAAAATCGCCGTGTGTACGGACACCGGCTTTGCTTGCTATTCTCTATAATCGTATTCCCTCGTAGGGAGTCCCCGTAAAATACCCCTCTCACAATACAACGGACAAAAACGCTCACAATGCCAAGTATCATACAGAAAAAAGACGCTCGGAAGCGTCTTTTCTCCGTATATAAGCATCACACAATTTCCCAAACAAAGGTCGCTGTATCGCGCAAATCAATGTCATCCGGCTCAATCTCCGGTGCAGCACATTCCCTAAGAGCCATCATGGGCATGATGCAGTCCTCCATATCGTAGCTCGTTCTTGAAACGATGTTTAACTCGCCCCAATTATAATCAATGGATTGGAGTTTGCCCAGCTCCGCGCCGGACGCTCTACAAAGAATCTCTGCTTTTTCTCTGGCATTCTTCGTTGCGCTCATCAGAAGCTCTTCGCTGACCTTCGCTGCATCCTTTACGGTAAATGCAATGCTCAGTTCAGGCTTTGCTCCGCTGTGCCCGATAGCAGAGAGGACTTCTGCAAGTCTCTTGCTGTCAAAGTCAAATGCCAGCTTGAGGCGGTAGGAGCAGTTATATCCTGCGAACTCTCGCTTGTAGTTTCCGCTGCGATCCTTAATGCTCTCATAGGCGGTAGAGACATTGAAGCTCGTAGTCTTCAAATCGCCCTTTTCAAAGCCAACTTTTAAGGAAACAGCTTCAAGGCTGTCGATTCTCTCCATTGCCTTCTGCATAGCATCGTCGTACTCTTTTTCTTGTGTCTCTATGCCGAGGGAAAGAGTGATGTAGTCAGGTCTTGCAGAGACGCTACCTACGCCTTTGACCGTGATTGTTCTCATCATTTGCGTCCACCTTTCTTGCGACTCTCATAGTCCTCATCAATTCGCTTTTTCCAATTTGCATCGAGAGGTGCGCTGCATCTGACAGAGCAGATTGCTTCGCTCAGGACTTCATAATTGAGCTGCGTTCCTTCGCTGTCACTGTGATAATTCACGGCGCGATCCTCGCTGATGCCGAAGTGTCTTGCGGTCTCAACCGCGTCGATATTGGCACCGAGGAACAGAAACTCCCAACCGTACTTTTCCTTCTGACGCTCGATCATCTTCTTGACTTTTTCACTGCTGTATCTGTGGCTTGCATTCTCCACTCCATCGGTAGTGATGACGAACAGAGTATGCTCAGGGACATCCTCAGCTCTTGCGTACTTGTGGACATTTCCGATGTGATGAATTGCGCCGCCGATTGCATCCAGAAGAGCTGTGCAGCCCCGAACAGTATAGTCATCTCTGGTCATGGGTTTGATACTCTGGACGCTTACGCGGTCATGAATAACCTCGCTGGTGTTGTCGAAGAGGACGGTGGAGATCAGGGCTTCGCCCTCTGCGTTCTTTTGCTTTTCAATCATAGAGTTAAAGCCGCCAATGGTGTCAGCTTCAAGCCCACTCATAGAGCCGCTGCGGTCAAGGATAAAGACGATTTCGGTTAGGTTCTTCTTCATGTTCAATTCCTCCGTATATGAAAATATGACTGCTCGGTTTTTACCTTACAGTCATATTATACGGATTTATTCGGTTGTCGTGGTCGCATGGCAAGCGACATTCAAAACTTGTCGCAAAACCGTTCAAAAAACTCGCTTGCCTCGTCTTCGCCCATGTCGCTTTCAAGATATGTCTGCAACTCTTTCTTCATGTTAGAGTATAGCATATCACCATCATCTGCAAATGCTGTATGCAAAAGTTCTCCATAAATGCCACAAGTAACGGCATAATAGCGAGAACATTTTTCAAGGGTTATTCGGCATAGATCGTTGTACTCTTCATCTTTCAAAATTGTTCCATTCTCTGATCCTTTTCGACCTATGGTTGCTCCGTAGTTATAATTCTTCCACATGATTTTACTCCTTATATGATGCCTCTGAATATGTCAGCTTCTATGTCCGCAATCTCGTCCATCGGTATCTTCTTCCCATTGGTCAGGATCATCATGCGCTCATATTCTTCGATGCGTTTTAGGTTGCCGGTCACGGTAACATACGCACCGCCAGCTTTCTTTTCATCCGGCACAAAGTATGTGACGGTGATCTCCGGTTGGTCTGCAATAATATCGCTTAGATATTGCTGCTTCATGTCCAACATCGCTTTTGTTTCTTCACCGAAATCTATCCGTTCGTCCGTCAGACGCCCGGTTTCTTTGATAGCAGCGTCATATCCGGTGAGTGCTGCGAAGGGAGAAAACTGCGCTGCCCGTTCAATCTCAGACATTTGCGGTCTTGTTTTGGAAACATAGTGGGGATGATTGATAATGTCAGAGTAATCATTCTTCACCTTCTTCATCCTCCATTCTCATACTCAGATACCTCCGTTCCCGATGCTAAAGTGCATCCTTCGGGCAGTTCTTAACGCACTCCATACATAAAATACACTCTGTTCCGTTCTTCCGTTTTCTTGAGTTATCGGTAACATCAACATCCATCGGACATACTTTTTTGCACTTTCCGCATGACACACATTTGCTTTTATCACATTTGATTCTAAACAGCGCGAAGTAGCTCATCGGCTTCAAAAATACTGTGATGGGGCAAATGTACTTGCAGAAAGCTCGATTATCTTTGAATGCAATCGCAAGAGCAATTCCAACAATATAGTAAAGTGCATTTCCGACGATAAATGCCCAGAACATGATGCCTTCAATATTCGCCACATCAGCAACGAAGAGAGCTGCGACAAACGCAAGAGCGACAACAAAAGTCATATATCTAAGCCAGCCGATCTTGCGCCTTTTGTGATCTGGTGTTTTATATGGAAGGAAGTCAAGCACCATTGCTGTCCAACACGCATATCCACACCATCCGCGTCCAAAAATCAGCGGTCCGAAAATCTTTGCTACGGCATAGTGGATTGTCGCAGCTTCAAAAACTCCGGTGAAGAGATAATACCAAAAGCCCTCAATCTGCATATTCTCATTGCAGATAAGCCCCAAATAGATGAGCATATAGAGACCGACAAGAAGCTGAACAACACGCCTTGCGTGTTTGTAGTTCTGCGCAAAGAGAACAAGTCCTAATGTGATTGATATTCCGATATAGCTGAAATTGAAGAGATAGAAGATATTATCCTTTGTCAGCCATAGTGTAATTGCAACAGTCTCAAAGACAATCAGCATGATTGCCGGAAGTATGTATTTTTTCAAGCTGTTTCGCTTCATGCCTTATGACCTCCGATCTGTGCGTTGCGCTCCTTTGCCGTTGCACCTTCCTCAAGATTCATCGCCTTGAGGATGGCGTTCTTCCCGTACTTCTTCTTGATGGTCAGCATGGCTTGCTGCATCTTTTTCTCACGCTCAAGTTCTCGTTGCTCCTGCTCCTGCTTGGCTTGAAGTGCCGCATAGTCAGTGAAAAGGTCGAGCTGTTCATATCCGGCGTTTTTTTGGGGAGCTGATGACTCCGGTATGATATGGTTTGCCGTGACATTCAGCCTTCGGATGAGAAGGCTTTTGTCTACGATCCGGTCAAACAGTTCCGAAACAGCACACATTATTTTCTTCGTAGATGATGTGTGACCGTCAAGATTGATAGTTCCGTGAGATTGCTTAGGTATCTGCCGCCCGTAGCCGTCTTTTACGATTGCACCGTGATATTTTGCGCGGCGTTTGGGATCAGTCAGGTTTTCAATATCATAGCCTACGGTCACGACGATTTGATCCGTGACAAGCCCCTTGTCCACCAAATCAAGCGTCAGCATATCAGTCATCTCTCGAAGCACGAGCTTTGCTTTTTCAGCTTCATAAGGGCAGTGCAGCACTTGTCCCGATCCTAAGCTGTTCGTGCTTGGTCGGTATGCTTTGATTGCTTCAATGGTCGTTGGCTCCCAGCCCCACGCATGGTCGATCAGCAGCTCCGCATTCTTTCCGAAGAGTTTGTAGAGCAAGTCTTCGTCACGCTCTGAACATCTTGCTACATCGCCCATCGTAAACATACCGTTTTCTTCGAGCTTTTTTGCGATGCCTCGTCCCACTCGCCAGAAGTCGGTGAGTGGCTGATGCGTCCACATGGTCTTCCGATAACTCATCTCATCCAGCTCGGCAATGCGCACACCGTTCTTGTCTGCCGGTATGTGCTTTGCAACGATGTCCATTGCAACCTTGCAGAGAAAGAGGTTTGTCCCGATACCTGCTGTTGCTGTGATGCCGGTGGTCTCAATGACATCCAGAATGATCTTCATTGCGAGGTCATGAGCTGACATCTTGTAGGTATTCAGATAGTCAGTCACATCCATGAATACCTCGTCGATGGAGTAGACAACGATGTCCTCCGGTGCGATGTACTTCATATAGACCTCGTAAATCCTCGTGCTGTATTCCATGTAATAAGCCATACGAGGGGGCGCGATGATGAAGTCAATCTCAAGCTCAGGATTTGCTTGCAGCTCCGAGAAGAAATGAGACTTTCCCTCAAGTCTTCGCCTTGGTGCGTCGTGCCGTCTTCCTGCGTTTGCCTCCTTGACTCGCTGCTTGACCTCAAACAAGCGTCCGCGTCCTGAGATGCCGTAGGATTTGAGGGAAGGAGTGACCGCAAGGCAGATCGTTTTGTCTGTGCGGCTCTCGTCCGCAACTACGAGGTTAGTGTCCATCGGATCAAGTCCGCGCTCTCGACACTCAACCGAAGCATAGAAGCTCTTGAGGTCGATTGCGATATAAGTTCTTTGCTTCATGCTTCGGCGTTCCTCCTTTCAAGTTAGGTCTCCTTTATCCACCAGCCGTTTCCATCTATGTAGCCATTTCGTTTCATGAATGGTGCTAACATTTCGATTTGTTTTGTTTCGGGAATTGAGATTCCCTGTGGATGAGTATTTCAAATATTCTTTCCTTGTATTCATCCATGAGTTCGCCCCATTCATCGGTGATCCGGCAAGCCTCCTGATGTTCTGATGTGCCTTCTTCAAAGTCATATACATTATCCTCTACCCACCAGAACTGATTGCTTGCCAGAGCAAATGCGTCAGCTAAATCTCTTTCCATTGTTCGCTCTGCGAAAAGTAGACGGATTTCCTGAGCCGTTTTATCAGGTATAGGCTCTTGTCCCATTATATACATAGCAGTTCTCCTTTACGCACCGAGCAAGCTCTGGTCAAAGGCGAACAGAACCTCGTTTATTTCAAAGACATTGTAGTTGCCCTTACTGATGAAGAACTCGATGATGATGTCAAACTTGTTTGAGTGAGACAGCGCAAAACCGGCTTTCATCAGCATCTCCTTCGTCTCGTCCAAAGACAGCTCAAGCGCAATGGCAAATGCAATCGCCGTGGGCTTGCTCGGTTTATAGAGCTTATCACTGCGGATCTTTGAGAAGAGTTTACGGTCAATGTTCGCCTTCTTGTAGCATTCGGCATCCGTCATGCCCGACTCGTCAATCTTACGCAGCAGCATCTCTGAAAAGCTCTCGTCGATCTGCTTCATGGCTTCGTCCAAAGACAGTGCTGACTTCATAGTAGCCATAGGAGGCAGAGCCATTTCCTTTGCCCCATAGATTGCATCGGAGCAGACATTCATCTCGCAGATAGTATCTTCCTCGTCATAGGTGTCTTCCTTGCGGAAAGCATTCAATCTGCGAAGACGCTCTGAATAATCGTCGGTATGCTCGTCCACATAGTTATCATCAATGAACTCTTCAATGTCGGAAAACAGCTTCTCGCTGATCCGGTATGCCTTCTTATCGAAGATGACGATATAAACGGTCATATCGTTCTCAAGCAGGAACTCGCTGATCGTATCAATGGCAATTCGGAGTGCCTGGTCTTTCGGATAGCCGTAGATGCCGGAAGAGATGAGAGGAAAAGCAACCGTCTCGCATTTTGCGTCTTTAGCCAGAGCAAGAGAAGTGCGATAGCAGAAAATGAGCTTGTCACGCTCTCCATGCTTGCCGTCCAGATAACGCGGACCTACTGCGTGGATGACATACTTGCAAGGCAGTTTTCCTGCACCGGTGATCTTCGCATTGCCGGTTTCACAGCCACCCAGCGTCTTGCACTCAGCCAGCAGTGCCGGACCTGCAGCACGATGGATGCAGCCGTCAACACCACCACCGCCGAGAAGCGATGAGTTTGCAGCATTGACGATTGCGTCCACTTTCATTTTTGTGATGTCATTTCTGACGATTTGAAGCGGCATTATTCTATCCTCCGTCCTATCAAAGTGGCATCGGTGTCCGGGCGATCAGAATGACTGCCAGAATCGCGCCCACAAATGCCGCAGCCCCTATGACAGCCAACAGCTTTTTGCTGAGTTTCTTCTTCGTTGCCTTGCAGACCAGTGCGGCGCAAACCATGCAGATAGCCACAGCCACAAGTGCAATGCCCAGCGTTTCCCATAGCCAAGATAATTCATATAAGATTTTCATGCGATCATCTCCTGTTCGTTAAACCGGAATTTTTCAATTTGTATGTTCTTCAATTTGCGGTGAGTAAAGTCCAAACGATAATTGTTTTATCGCATGCTCGTACTCAGGCATACCGGCTAAATCGTCAGCCGCAGCGCGGATCAGTGCATCCGCAACCTCGTCGATGTCCTTGCCAAATTCAACTCCGACAAGCTCATGCTTCTTGACATCCTTATCTAAGTTCCCGAAGGAACGGTACAGCTTGTATTTCATCGTCATTGTCCTTTCTCAATACTGCGCAGATACGCAGCCATCTTTGCTTGCAGCATTTTAATGTATTCCTCAAAGTACACACCAACCTCAACCGGATAGATGCCGTAGAGAGGATCTGTTGCCGCCTCGATTTCCTCTGTGGTTAGTGCAATCAACTTTTTGAACGGCTCAAGATAGAAGGGATAGACCTCTTCGACGCTCTTTGCGCAAAGCTCCTTCTGCAATGCACTTGCTCCTGCACCGGCGAGAATGTCATGATATTCTCGTTTCACAGAACTCAGGCAACGCTTCAAAGCCTCCATCCGTGTGTCTTCGTCATAACCCATCAGCCTTGTTGTGGATGCCGGAAGATAGAAGCTCTCGGTATAGTCGAAGCTCATAATATGCCCGTCCGGTGTCATACCCATCTGGATGCGGTCATCCTGACTGCACATGACCGCAATGGCATAGCACTCTGCATACTCTCGCTGCCATTCCGGTTTGCTGTTCATCTCATCGAGAGAGAACTTTCGCAGACCTTCGATATATTCAATTCCTACCACATACGGAGACTTAAAGAGCCGTTTGTCCTTCTTGGCTACCTCAAACAGATAGACCTTCGGTGTATGAATGCGCAAAAGCTCTGCCAGCCTCGAATACATGAACTCGTTGCAGGCAGAGCTTGGATTTTCGTGCTTGATCAGCAGCTTGGGAAGACTCCCGTCCTTAGCCGTAGCCAGATAAAGACTGCCGCTGAAACCGTTGTGCGAAAAAGGCTCGTATGTGTAGTTTTCCGTATTCAAAGTATTATCCGTTGTCATGTTATTTTATCCTCCCGTGTTTACTTCAAGAAGTCAGCTCTGTGTTCCTGCTCACGGAAGCGATAGCCGCGTGTATTGAGTTCGGCAACCTTGAGGGCTACCAAGTTAATATCCGAACACATGGCTCGTGCGATCTGTCCGACATCATAGCCTCTGTATATGTATTCCAGAATATCATCGTCGGGGAGGGCGATCTGTGCGGTAAAGATGTTTGCCTCATATTCCATGCGGTGATCTGTCATATCGAAAATATTAAACTCTTTGAAACCGCCAACCTCAATAGCCTCTGCGCGGTGGAGGCAGTCGTGACCGATCTCGTGCAGTAGCACGATATTGTGCATCACAGGATGGAGGTTTTTGTTGATGAAGATATATCTGTTGCGCTCAATGACCTTGTAAACGCCTTTTTGCTTGGAGAAGTCACGAGGCATTACGATCAGCCCCAGCTCTCGTGCAATCTTGTCAGCATCCCGTGTGTCGCATTGACTCACGATCCGGTTTGCTTTCTTAACTGCTTCATCAGCTCGACTAAGCATGGTATCACCCCTTTCGGGTAGAGTATTTCATTTTAATCATAGCAAGAAGTCAGTCCAACTAAACGGACTTATTCAGCAGAGCCACCCTCAGCCTTTTTGAGATACTTCTTGGGAGTGTATTTCTTGTTGCGTTTCTTAGCGTCGATGTAGGCTTCCTGAATAGCAAGCATCAGCTCGTCCATGTCTTCCTCAGCCATTTCACCACCGGCGAACAGACCGGTGACTTCGGTTATCAGTTTTTCTGCGCCCTTCCGTCCGCGATAGCCGTATTCTCTCTGAGCCATACCGATGAAGTCATCGCCCTCATTGTGGAGGTAGTCCGCATCGCAGCCGAGAATGTTAGCCAGCGTGGAATAGACTTCTCGGTTTTGCGGATAGGTACTGCCTTTTTCATAGTTGGTAATGGTCTTCAAGCCCAATCCTGCTAATTTTGCAAGCTCAGCCTGAGTTAGACCTTTTTCTTTCCGCAGTGCGCGGAGCTTTTCCCCGAATCTCATAGTAATTCCTCCTGCTTGTTTGAGTGGAATATGTAAACAGTTTGCGTCTTTTTCTCGAAAGCTATTGACATGCGCAAACAATTTGCGTATAATGATAGTGCGTAAGCGGTTTACGCATTTATTTTATATCAGTTTACGCATTTAGTCAAGGGGGTACGGTGAAATTGCAAAAAAAGTTACAATTCGTTCTTATAGATGCCTCTGAGAATGAAAAGGGCAAGCAGATCATCGTATTCGCCGGACTTGCGTAAATCAGATAGGAGTGAGGTAAAGCAAAATGGAAGTTCAGTGTAGAAAAGCGTATGTGTCCGTCAATGCCGATATTGACAAGGAAGGTGTTATCCATCCCCGTTTTATCCGATGGGACAACGGTCTTATTTATCAGATCGAAGAAATTATCTATAAGTGTCGTGCTGCCTCCAAGAAGGTAGGAGGCGGCGGTATTCGCTATACCATCCGAGTGAAAGGACACGAATCCTTCCTCTATCGCGAGGGTGACAAATGGTTTGTAGAAGCAAAGGAGAGCAGTTAATGATTTTATCCCACAAGCAAATTGAAGAAATTGCAGCAGCCGTCATAGGTGACTTCAACAGGTTCTTCTTCGGGGACAAGCTGGATGACAGCAGACGCTTCGTGCAGTGTACTCCGATAGATCAGTTTGCAAAGGACTTCCTCGGACTTGATGTGTCCTTCGCCAGACTTTCCCATGACGGTAGCATCTGCGGTCTGACGGCTTATGCCGATACCGTGTATGAGACGGAGGAAATGGGTGTGTTACGCAAAATCCCTCTGAAACAAAATCAAGTCCTGCTGGATGAGAGCTTCATTCAGCCCGGACAAGTGAAGCATCTCTGTGGCAAGCGGCGATTTACCCTCGCCCATGAGTGCGCTCATCAAATCCTTTATCAGTATGAATCTGATGAAGTGAAGGCAGCTTGCCAGAAGAAGTATGCTGCGCGATCCTCGTATTCTCTGCGTGATCTCAAGACACGCGAGGATTGGAACGAGTGGCAAGCCAACGCATTAGGCGCAGCGATCCTCATGCCTCAGAAAGAGATGGATCTTGCCATGTGGTATTTTGCCACTGGCAGGAAGCTCATCAATTATGAGGGGAGGTTTAGTTATCTGGATAGGATGTCCCTTGCCATGCTGTGCAGTCATCTCGGCGTTTCTAAGTCTGCTGCCATCATCCGACTGAGACAGCTCGGTCATCTCGAAGACCGTCCGTATCTTGAGTATCACGATCCGTTGGAGGTATGGGCATGAGCAAAAACATCCGTATTACCGAGCCATCTGCTGAAATGCAGTTGAAGATCAGACGGGCTTGCAATGCTATTGCTTCCCAAAAGAAGCGTATGGTGAAATGCCCGTATTGCCAACACAATTCAATCGCTGTTTTCGAGGACACGAGAGGTCATGTTCAAGCCAAGTGTAAAAACTGTGGGCGTGAGACCGTTTTCGATGTTCTCAGTATGAGACGGTTAAAACTCCGACTTCGCCATCACGAGTAAAGCCGGAGATTAACAAATAAATATTTTTCATAGCTGTGCTGTGGAGCCGCTGATTGGTGAGTCTTCCTAATGCCGCATGAACAGAGATTTCTCTATGTAGAGACCTCTGTTTTATCGGTATGGGATTACAAGCTCACCGTCATGCGGCTCTCTTTTTTGTCTCGTCCATCCGGTGCTCCGCGCCAGCGGAAAGGACAAGACAATGAAAAGAATCCCCAAAACCCCAGTCGAGTTCGACTATGACCTCTGGACAACAGAGGACGGCAAGTGCATGGTGCGCGTGAAGCTCACCGGCGAAGTAACGGAGGTAGACCGCGAGGTCATGAAAATCCTCCGCGCAGAAGAAAAGAAGCTGAGACGGTCCTTCACCGGCGATGCTTCGGAGGACGGTGAAGACGGAGTTGATACAATCCTCTCTTTGGATTATGTCAGCTATGAAGGGGGTGAGGATATGGAACCGGTATGGCTTGAGGACAAATCTCGAATGGAAGATGAAGTGATGATGGACATGATGATTAAGGAGTTCGCTCAATCTCTCACGCCAAAGCAGTTTGATGTCTTTCAGAGATGTCTCTTGGGTGGGGTATCTCTTCGAGAGTATTCAAGGAAAAAGGGCATCAGTAATCAGGCAATCTCGGACATCAATAAGGCGGTGCAAAAAAAATTCAAAAAATTTTATGCGCGGTACTTGGCAAACGGCTAAAAAATGTCCGTTGTATTGTGAAGAGGGCAATAAGCCAACTTCGATTGTTCCTTGAAAACTGAATAGTTCAGTGCTGCGGATCTTTCCTCTTTTCTCGAAGCGACTTGTCTTCTGCCGCCATGACCTCCCCAGATGCTTGCATCTGATGCGGAGTGAGCGATCAACAGAGAGACTGAACAGCCGTGTGGTGCGGCTGATCGCCATGATGGAGAAGTTGGGTATAATGATACTTCCGTCTCGATTTTTCGGGGCGGCTCGGAGCGATCCTCGGAGGGGTGAGAGTCCCATGATACCGATTAACCGTTGGTAGTCCGTAGCATTCCCTATTCAGCAGGGGCGCGAGCTGCAAATATGCTGGATTTTTGAAACAAACCTGTTAGAAACTTTTCATATAGTTTCAAGATGAAAACTATGTGGCAGAGTGTCGGGCGGTTTACTGCAAGATGCTCTGCCATATCCTTTTGTCCTGAGACAAAAATATCAAGCAGGAGGTGTATGATACATGATGGGCATTGAATCCATGAGAACGGTAGACCCGAAGACGGTTGACCGGAACACTCTCGTTCAGCGCAGCAGCGTCCGGCTCGATTCTACGGCACCGAGAGAGGACAGACTGCGTGAGTTTATCAGGCAAATCAAAAATCCCTATTGCTATCTCGATGGAAAGACTGTCGTGAAGATCAGCTTCTCCAATACAGATACCACTATGGAAGATTGTCTTGAGCATTATCTGAGAGGACTTTGATTATGAACAAATTGAATCTTTTTCGCAGAAAACTTGTTTTTCTGCTTGGTTCTATCGACAAGAGGAAGATTTTGTGGTATAATCACATCAGGTCAAAAAAAGAAGAATAGGACTGAGTCGCCGATGGAATGTTGGGGGCTATGTCTTGTTTCTCTCATATCTAAGAAGCAAGCCTTCGTCTTTCTGATTTGATGTATCACACCAAACAGAAAAACGGAGGTTATTTTTATGCCAACAAAGGTGTACCGAACAGCTATCTACTGCCGCCTCTCGCGTGAGGACGGTGACAAGGTGGAGAGTAATTCCATTGCAAGCCAGAGAGCCATCTGCGAGGACTTCATCGCAAAGCACGACGATCTTGAAATCGTATGTGAGCCGTTTATTGATGACGGTTACAGCGGTGTTTCCTTCAATCGTCCGAACTTCAAGAAGCTCGAAGCTGCCATCAAGAAGGGGGCTATTGACTGCATCGTGGTCAAGGACCTCAGCCGCTTTTCAAGAAACTACATCGACGGTGGACGCTATCTTGAAAAGATTTTCCCTCAGCTCGGTATTCGCTTCATAGCCATCAACGATACCTATGACAGCTTGACCGGCGATCCTCAGTCTGACTCGTTTGTCATTCCGTTCAAAAACCTGATAAACGATTCCTACTGCAAAGACATCTCAATGAAAATCCGTTCCAGCTTGGAGGTCAAGCAAAAGAACGGTGAGTTTGTAGGTGCATTTGCGCCCTACGGCTACATGAAATCCCCGGAGAACAAAAACCAGCTCATTGTCGATGAGTCGGTCAGTGAATATGTCCAGATGATCTTCGCTATGTATAAGGACGGTTTTTCAATCGGACGCATTGCTGCCAGACTAAATCAAATGGGCGTTTTATCTCCGATGGAATACAAACACTCAGCCGGAGTGAAGTTCGATACTGTCTTCAAAACCGGCGAGACGGCGAAGTGGACATACAACGCCATTCTCCGCATCCTGACAAATGAAGTCTATATCGGCGTTCTGGCTCAGGGCAAGCGCGGCACTCCCAACTACAAGGTGCGCGTCGTTCAGAGCAAGGACGAAGCCGAGTGGGTAAAGGTTGAGAATGCCCATGAAGCCCTCGTTTCCTATGAAGACTTCATGGCAGTCAAATCCATGATGAAGAGGGATATGCGCTGCGCTCCTGACAAGGAGGAAGCACATCTCTTCTCCGGCTTTCTGTTCTGCGGAGACTGCCAGCAGTCGATGATCCGCAAGACCGTCCCGTCGAAGACGAAAAAGTACATCTACTTTGTCTGCTCTCAGAATAAGCATAGCCGTACTTGCAGTCCTCACAGCATCAGTGCCAAAGAGGTTGAGGAAACCGTCTTTCGCGCCATCCATGACCAGATCGAGCTTGTCATCAATCTTGAAAAGGCACTTGAGATGATTGAGAGACTTCCGTCTCAAAGCCGAAAGGCATTTAACTACGAGGCTCAGATCACGAAAATTGAGGAAGAGATTGAGCGTTATCAGAAGCTCAAGCTCAGGCTCTATGAAGACCTCTCTGACGGCGTAATTGATAAAGCGGAATATTTTGAGTTCCGCAACAGCTACACCAAAATCATAGAGGACAAGCAGGAAGCTCTCCTGCGCGTTAAAAAGGAAATGAAGCAGACGGTGACAACCGGCACAACGGAGAGAAATTGGGTAACACTCTTCAAACAGTATGAAAACATCGAAGAGCTTAACCGCCGTGTCCTGATGAGCCTTGTTGACCGCATTCTGATCCACGAAAATCACGCTATTGAAATCATCTTCAAGTACAAGGACGAATATCAGCAGACGCTTGAATATGTTCTCGGCTATTCCGATGAACTTGCCATTGCCGGATAAAGGAGGGATGAGCGAATGGCACGAAAAAGCAGAAAAGTCGCAGCCACAGCAGAGCCGATTATCGAAGCTGCTCCTGCGCAAATCTTCCCGACAGCCATCTATGCCCGTCTTTCCGTAGAGAACAGCGGCAAGTCCGAAAAGGTGGATGTCATCACCAATCAGATAGAGATATGCAAGTCCTACATCGAAGACCGTCCGTATCTTGCTCTCGTTGATACCTATATCGACAACGGACGCACCGGCACTGTTTTTGACAGACCGGAGTTCAACCGCCTGATGAACGACATCAAAAGTGGCAGGATCAAATGCCTGGTAGTCCGTGATCTCAGTCGTTTCGGGCGTGACTACATCGAAACCGGCACATACCTTGAGCGTATCTTTCCGCAAATCGGTCTCCGGTTTATCTCTATCAAAGAGGTTTACGACAATTTTGATAACGACGGCTCAAACGAGAGTCTGATGATCCCTCTGCAAAATATGATAAACGCACTCTACTCGAAGGATATTTCCCGTAAGGTCTCCACTGCGCTGAAAGCACAGATGGAGCAAGGGACCTTCCGAAAGAGAAATCTCCCGTATGGCTACAAGTGGAATGAGGAACACTCCAACATGGTCATCGACGAAGACAGCGCAAAATTCGTTCGTCTGATGTTCGAGTGGAAGATTGAGGGCTGGTCTATTCCGTCAATCCTCGATGCACTTGACCGTATGGGCGCACCAAATCCCGAAGCGCGTAAGCGTGAGGTCGGCACAAGAGACGGTGATCCGTCAAACCATACCGGATGGTACAGCTCGACGCTATACTGCATACTCACAAATCCCCATTATGTAGGCGATACCGTTCTCGGACGGTCTATGAAGGCAATATACAAAAACATCCCGTCCCACAATGTAAAGGACAAGGATGAGTGGATTGTCTTTCCTGATACCCACGAGGCGATTGTCTCCCGTGAGGACTTTCAAAAGGTGCAGGACATTATGAATGCCGCATCCGAAGCCCGTCAGACGAAAATGCAGAAGTCCGAAGAAATCAGAGCAACGCTCGTCAATCTCTTCGAGGGCAAGATTGTCTGTGCGGACTGCGGCAGGAAGATGTATTTTCACAGAAAGCGTATCGACAAGGATAAGCGCGGACGCTGGTATGCCTATTATGAGTGCAGCACATCCGTTTCCAGACGGTATGAGCATTGCACTACGCACTACACTCGTCAGGACAAACTCGAAGCCGATGTGCTCGCGGCGATCCAGCTTCAAGTCAAGGCGGCTCTCAATTACGACAAGCTGCTTGGCAAGCTGAGAGGCAGTGAGGGAGAAAAGAGCATCCGTGATAAACTGAATGCTACAATCACAAGCCTTAACCTCAAGCTCGGCGGCGTTTCCAAGAAGCGCACTCGGCTCTATGAGGACTTTGCAGAAGGACTTCTGGATGAAGAGGAATACACTTTCGCAAAGAAAAGCTACGATGAACAGTATGCGGATCTGTCTCGCCGGTTGGACGAGGCAGTCCAGCGCAGGAGCAAGTTCAGTGAGGCGATGTCGGTTGATAACAAGTGGATCACGCTGATGAAGTCTGTCAGTACGGCAGAACAGCTCTCTCAGGATTTAGTAGACGAGTCTGTTGAATTAGTCAAAGTCCATGATGACGGCTCGGTGGAGCTGGTCATGAAGTACGGTGACATCTATGCGCTCACCTTGCAGAGTATCAAAGAAGTTCAGGAGGCGATGTGATGAGCAAGGAATATACCATTGGCATCTACATACGCCTGTCTCTGGCTGATGAAGATACCGGCTACGGAAACAAAGCGGAAAGTGACAGCATCGGCAATCAGCGTATGCTTATAAACCGCTATCTCGACAAGCATCCGGTCCTGTCCAAATATCCGAGACTTGAGTTCGCGGATGACGGTTATACCGGTACGAACTTCAACCGTCCTCAGTTCACGGCTATGATGGAGAAAGTCCGTCGAAGCGAGATCAATCTTATCATTGTAAAGGATTTTTCCCGTTTTTCTCGTGACTACATTGAGACCGGCAACTACCTCGAATGTACCTTTCCATTTATGGGAGTACGCTTCATCTCCATCAACGACGGATATGATAGCGACGAATACAAGGGTACAACCGGTGGTCTTGAGGTTGTTATGAGAAGCATCATCTATGCAGCATACAGCAAGGATTTGTCTGTAAAGACTACCTCTGCTAAGGTGCAAATGATGAGGCAAGGCAAGTATGTTGGAGGCTATGCGCCCTACGGCTACATGATGCACCCGACGAAAAGAAATGCCCTCGCCATTGATCCTGACTCCGCTGCTGTTGTCCGTCGCATCTTCGATGAGGCTATTGCCGGAAACAACACATCTGCAATCTGCAAGATGCTCAATGATGAGAATGTACCTACGCCCGGACAGTATTTCAGAAGCAAGTATGGTGGCAACAAGAAGTTCAGTCACATGAGCGAGAAAATCAGTTGGGATGTGGCTATGGTGCTGCGGATCTTGAAGTATCAGATTTACACCGGCGATATGGTCAGCCATCGCAGAAAGAAGTGTGGCGTAAGCACAAAAAAGACTGTGGCTCAAGAGCCGATCATCGTTGAGGGTATGCACGAGGCAATAGTCAGCAAAGAAGAGTTTGAGCTTGCCCAGCGTGTTATCCGCACCGGCAAAGACTGTTTTAACCGCAAGGTCAAGGACTACCCACTTCGCGGACTTGTCCTCTGCGGTAACTGCAAGCGCACATTGCAGCGTAGCAAACGCAAGAACGGCAGTGTCTTCTACGCTTGCCATCATTCCATCCATGACAGCGATACTGAGTGCCGCATCGGAGAACGGTATAGCGAAGCGATGCTGGAAGCTATCGTCTACAATGCGATTGGTGATTATCTCACACTGGCTGAGAAGCAGTCCGTTCAAAACAGAGAGGTCGGAGACATCCGCAAAGCCGCTATCAAGGAATGCGCTGCTAAGATCAAAGCCATGCAGACGCAAACCGAACAACTCAAGGCTGCAAAGCTCAGGCTCTACGAGAAGTACACTTCCGGCAGCATAACAAAGGCTGACTACCTCAAGCAGAAGCAGGAAGCCGATGTGAAGCTGGAATCAAATGCCGAAGCGATCCGTCAGGCACACGAAAGGATGCAGGAGCTTGACTCCGAACAGTCCTGCTCCGATGACCGCCTGAATGCTGTATGCGATGAGTTCAGAGACAGCAAGGCACTGACATTCGAGCTGACACACGCTTTCATCAAAGCCATCTATGTTCACGCTCAGGACAGCATCGAGATCGTTTGGAAGTTCGATGATTTCCTGCAAGGATGAGTAAAGAGTCCACGGATATGAACAAACCGTGGACTCTTTGCAAAAAATCCTTATATTTTTTTAGTTCCTACTTGACACAAGAAGACCATTCCCGTCTCGGACGTAACCGATTGGTAGTCGGTTCCTTGTTGGAAGAAGAATTTGACCGTATGGGCATTCGCTATATTGCCATTATGGACAATATCGACACCAAAAACGGAATCAGCGATCTTGTACCTATGCAGGACTGGTTTAACGAGTGGCACGCAAAGAATACCAGTGACAAGGTGCGCAAGGTATTCAAGAGCAAAGGCGAATCGGGCAAGCCATTGACAAGCAATCCGCCTTTTGGATATATGAAAAGTCCTGATGACAAGTATCAATGGATAATCGACGAGCCTGCGGCTGAAATCGTCAAGCGTATATTTAAGATGTGCGTATCCGGAATGGGACCGTCACAAATTGCCAACAAGCTAAGCGCAGAGAAAGTTCCAACACCAACGGAATACTGGATTAGCGTAGGCAGAAAGTGCGGTAAGCCGCCGTCCGTTCCGTTTCACTGGTGTCCAGCTATGATAGCGAACATCTTGAAGCGACAAGAGTATTGCGGTGATACTGTCAACTTTCGCAGCACAACCAAATCCTTTAAGAACAAGAAGCGTGTTGACCGTCCTGAAAGCGAATGGATAATCTTCGAGAACACCCATCCCGCCATTGTTGACCGTGACACATTCAAACTTGTTCAGAAAATCCGAGAAGGCAGGCACCGTCAAACACGGACGGGCAAAGTCAGTATCTTTTCGGGATTGGTGTTCTGTGAGGATTGCGGACAGAAGATGTACTACCAATCAGGCAAGAAGGACCGGCGAGATCCACCGCACTTTATGTGTTCAAGCTATTCCAAGAATCCCGACACCTGTACCTCACACTATATCGGCGAGAGAACGCTGACAAACCTTGTTCTTGAAAGTATGCGGCGAGTGTTTCTGAACATTCAGGCTTTTGAAAAGGAATTTGTCCGCAAACAGGTTGAGAGCTACGGCTCTGACAAAAAGAAAGAGCTGACAGCAAAACGCCGAGAGTTTGAAAAGGCAAAGAAACGTATCGCTGAAATTGATAAGCTGATACAGCGAATCTATGAGGACAACGTTATCGGTAAACTGAGCGACGAGCGATTCGCAACCTTGAGCAACACATACGAAACCGAGCAGAAGGAATTAAAAGAAAAGCTCCCCGAAATGGAGAGCTATCTTGAAGCCGAAACAGATAAGACGGTTAATCTGCAAAAATTTGTTCAAAAAGTAAAGGCAATCACCGAGCCAACCGAGTTGACAGGTGAGCTTGTTCACGAATTCATCGACAAGATTGTTGTATCAGCCGCCCGCTATCTTGACGGCAAGCGGTATCAGATTATCGACATTTATTACAACGGTGTTGGTATCATCAAACCGCTTAACCCCGAAGATATGGAAGCAGGCTTCCAACGCCATATGGCAGAAATGCAACAGAAACAGAAGAAAACAGCATAAAACCTGAAATATCAAAGTCCGGTAGGATACCTTCTTTATGTAGTGTGTCCCACAGGACTGTTTTCTTAACGGTCGCCTTCAAGTCCCGTTATCAATTTGCTTGTAAATAAAACAAAAAAACAGACTAATAAGAAAGTTAATCTGTTTTTTATGGTGCGAGTGACGGGACTTGAACCCGTACGTCGTGAAACACACGCCCCTCAAACGTGCCTGTCTGCCTATTCCAGCACACTCGCTAATATTAAGTTTTTGTATTGAGATTGTTTCCTCTCAATCAACGAGTGTTATTATACCACCGTAATTTACAAATGTCAACACTTTTTTTAAAAAAATACATTTCAGAAACAATAAATTTGCAATTTGTATTTTTATGTGTTATAATAAAAATGTTGTGATGTTGAAAAACATCAGTAAATAACAGAATAAAAGGTATTGTGAAGGAGAAAATATGAATAAAAAAATAAGTAAATTTGTTTCTTGTGTTCTTGCTGTAACTTTGTTTATGAGCCTTCTTACTGTTACCGCTTTTGCGGCAGAAAGTAATTATGATTTGAACGGCGACGGAAAGGTATCAGTATCTGATGTAACCGCTTTGCAGTTAAGAATTTCGGGGAACAGAAGTAATTGGACCGATGCATATGAAAAGCGTGCGGATATTAACGGTGACGGCAAAATTGATATTAATGATGTAACCGCTTTGCAAAATATTCTTATGAATGCGTCAAGCGGAGGTACAAGCAGCGGAGCAAGTGCAGCTAATTCATTTTTAATTAAATTACCGTCAAATAAAATTGACAGCAGTTATAAGGGAAGAACATATAAACTTTCCGATAAAGAAAGGGCTTACATAGAAAAAATTGTAATGGGTGAGTTCGGTACTTCTTATGCAGGTTCTGTATTTATTGCACAGTGTATAAGAGATGCTCTTGTTTACGGATATTGCAAAAATCCTATGGATTTAAGAAAATCATCTGCCAACGGCGGTATGGGGTATGACGGATACAGAGAAAATGTAAACGCAAACGCTAAAAATGCCGTGTCATATGTTTTTGACAATGGCGGTAACGCTGTTCAGCACCGTATACTTGTAATGTGTACAGATGAGTATTATAACGCTTATCCGAACAATTGGCATTCAACTCAAAATTACATAACAAAATACGAAAATGTACTGTTCTTTGACTATTGGAACTGATTTTTACCGCTGACCGAGAGGTTGGCGGTATTTTTTATGCAACTTAACCTTTGTATTCTGCATTTTACCTAAAAATACTTTAAATTGAATACAATTTCTGCTATTCTATAAATGTACTTAATAAATGAATTTAACTTCACAGAGGGAATATATGAAGATAAAGATAATTAAAGACAGCACGGTTACCGAAACCGAGATTACGGTTAAATGTGCGGCTGTTGACGAGAATTTAAAAAGACTGCTTGACGAGCTTGAACATAACAATGCAAAGCTGACAGGCAGAATTGATGATAAAACATTTCTTATATCTGCTGAAATGATTTATTACATAGAAAGCGTTGATGAAAAGACATTTATTTATTCTCAAAATAAGGTGTATGAAACCGATTACAAACTCTATCAGACAGAACAGCTTTTACCGCAATCCGATTTTGTAAGGATAAGTAAAAATTGTATTCTTAATATAAGCAAACTTACGAGTGTAAAGCCATTGCTTAACGGAAAAATGGAAGTATATATGAATAACGGAGAAGTTCAGATTGTAAACAGACATTATTTAAAAGATTTTAAAAGTAAATTCGGACTGTAAAGGGGATAGAACAATGAATAAATTAAGTCAGTTTTTTTCTGTTTTTGTAAATTCATTTGCTTGGCAAACACTTATACTTGCTTTGCTCAATGTATTTTTAGGCAGCGGTTTTGTTTTTAATGCATACAGCGTGATTCAATGCTTTATTGTCGCATTGGTTATTTCTGTATTAATGTTTGTGACCGACATGATATTGTCAAACGGTTTTAAACTCAAACTTAGTTTGTTGACTGTAAGCATAATAGATATTTTAGAAGTTTTTGCCGTAGTTATGGTAGTAGGCGGAGCAATATTCGGTTGGTTTGATTTTGTAATGTCAGACTTGCTGATTGCGGCAGGTGTAATTATTGCGGTGTTTTTGATAGTGTTTACAATTCATATGTTGAGAATGAAAGCAGATTCAAATACGATTAATAAAATATTAAAGGAGAGAAACAGCAATGAAAAAAGCAATAGTAATTGAAAATTTAACAAAGACTTACGGCGATTTAAAGGCTGTTGACAATATTAGTTTTTATGTTGAAGAAGGCAGTCTGTTTGCATTTTTAGGACCGAACGGAGCGGGAAAGTCAACTACCATAAGTATATTGAATACTTTTTTAAAGCCTGACGGCGGCAGAGTTGAAATCGGCGGAAGAATACTCGGAAAAGAAGATTCAAAAATAAGAGCCGAAATCGGTGCGGTATTTCAGGAAAGTTTGCTTGACCCGCTGCTTACCGTAAAAGAAAACCTCTCAATACGAGGCAGTTTTTACGGTTTAAAAGGTAAAAGTTTGAAAAATGCAGTTGCCGATGCTATCGAAAAATCGGGTGCAACCGATTTTATGAACAGACCGTACGGTAAACTTTCGGGCGGTCAGCGCAGAAGAGCAGATATTGCAAGAGCATTGATTAATACACCTAAAATATTATTTCTTGACGAACCCACTACTGGACTTGACCCGCAAACAAGACTTGCGGTATGGGAAACCGTAAGTAATTTACGAAAAGAATACGGAATGACGGTTTTTCTTACCACTCATTATCTTGAAGAAGCAGAGAACGCAGGATATGTTGTAATTATGGATTCGGGTAAAATTGCGGCGCAAGGAACTCCCGTTGAACTTAAAAGCAAATATGTTTCGGATATGCTTACAATATACCATAAAGACAGTACAATGGCGGATATTGAAAGGATACTGAAGTCAAAGAATATGAAATACACATTTACGAAAGAAACCGTGAAAATTCCCGTTAAGTCAACTTTTGCAGCTTTGCCGATAGTCAATGAGCTAAAGAATTACATATTTGATTTTGAAGTTCAGAAAGGTAAAATGGATGATTTATTTGTAGCTGTTACAGGAAAGGAGATAAAGTAATGCTTGCTTTGGTAAAAAGAAATATTAAAATATATTTCAGAAATAAGGGCGCTTGGCTTGCGTCTTTGCTTACGGTGTTTATAATCATCGGCTTGTATGCGCTTTTTCTCGGAGATCAACTTTCAAAAGGTTTTGAGGGTATAGGACTTGACAGTCCAAGACTTCTTACAGACGGTTGGATAATGGCAGGTATTATTTCTATTATGCCGCTTTCAATATCTCTCGGTGCGGTATCAATAGTAAGCGACAGGTCAAAAGGACTTTTTAAAGACTTTTACTGTTCACCTGTAAGCCGCAGCAGAATAACTCTCGGATATATTTTAAGTCTTGCTTTGATTTCGTTTTTTATTACATTGATAGGTTTTATTCTCGGTGAAATATACATAGTTGTAAACGGCGGAGAATTATTAAGCCTTTTGAATATGCTTAAGGTTGTCGGCATAATTGCAATTGACGACCTTGCGACAACTTCTATTGTTATGTTTATTGCAATGTTTATAACAACCGAGGGTGCATATACCGCCGTATGTACGGTTATAGGTACAATTTCCGGATTTATTACAGGTATTTATATTCCTGTAGGTTCGTTACCCGATTCGGTTGCAACTGCAGTAAAATGTTTTCCGATTTCTCATGCGGGCAGTATGTTAAGACAGATTTTTACAGAGAGTGCAATTACCGAATGTACTAAATCTGTACCTGCCGAATTAAAACCTGATGTAATTGATCAGATTAATTCCGAGATGGGTATAATCTATTCGTTCGGCGACCATACGGTTACTGATTTTGAAAGCATAATTGTTCTTGTTGCAACCGCAGCGGTTTTTTTTGTACTGACAGCTTTTGCGGCAAGAAGAAAAAAGAAGTAATTTATTTTAAATAATATACATAATAGGGGCGTTGTTTACATACAATGCTCTTATTTTTTATATAAATGCTTTTATTTCTTTGAAAATTATGTTATACTAAACAATGTATATTAGATTGGAAAACTAAATTATAGATTCGGAGATGATATGATGAATTCTATTGAAAGAAAAATTATTGCCGACGGTGTTGCTTTTAACAACATCAAGGTAAATAGATTTAAAACAATCAGAATGAGCATTAATCTGTATGTACCTTTAAATGTTGAGGATGCGGCACACAATGCTCTTTTGCGTGGATTGCTTACACGCTCATGCAAGGCTTACCCTGATTTTACTCAATTCAGCAAAAAGCTCAGCGCTCTTTACGGAACAGATATTGTATCAAGCGTAAAAAAGACAGGCGCTTATCAGGTGCTAACTTTTACAGCGGTTGGTATTGACGACAGATATGTGTTTACCGACGAAATCATTTCAGCGGAAATTTCAAAGCTTTTGTGTGAGGTTATCTTTAATCCTAACATTACCGACGGTAAATTTAATGATAATGATTTTGAGCAGGAACGCAGACAGTTGCTTGACGCTATTGACGCAGAGTTTAACGATAAGCGTGGCTATGCAATAAGCACAATGCTTTCAAATATGCTTAAAAACGAAACCTGCGGAATCAAGCGTTACGGCAGTGTTGAAGAAATCAAAAAGATTACTCCCGAAAGCCTTGTGGATGCGTGGAAAAAATTATTAAAAGACTCTGTTGTGGAAATTTTCTATATCGGTGACAGCGGTGCCGACAAAGCGGAAAAAGTATTTACAGACGCATACAGCAAGATTGACAGAACACCTTGCAAGGTTGATATGAGTTATGTCAAGAGTGCGGACGAAGTACAGCGTGTTGTTGAAGAAATGGATGTTTCACAGTCAAAACTTGTACTCGGTTTCCGTTCGGGTGTCGGCTGTACAGATACCGAAAAAGAGTGGATTGCAGGCAGACTTATGTGCGCTGTTCTCGGAGGTACTGCCAACTCAAAACTCTTTAACAATGTAAGAGAAAAGCAGAGCCTTTGCTACTACTGTGCGACAAGCTACAATTTTATTAACGGTCTTATGATTGTTGACAGCGGCGTACTCAATGAAAATATTGAAAAAACCGAGAAAGCAATTCTCAAAGAAGTTGAAGATATGAAAAACGGCAATATCACCGACTTTGAAATTGAGGCTACAAAGCGTGCAATAGTAAACGGATTCCGTACATCCAACGATACCACAGCCGGTATAGACAACTGGTATTCTTCACAGTTTATAAATGACGGTTTTAACAGCATTGAAGAACTTGCGGCAAAATATAATGCAGTTACAAAGGAAGAAATTGTAGAGGCAGCCAAAAAGCTCACACTTGATACTGTATATGTTCTTAAAAATAAATAAACTGCGAAAGGAAGTGTGTTAAATGGATATTAAAGAAATAAAATCTGAAAGAGTTGCAGAAAAATATTATAAAATAAATCATCCGTCGGGACTTACAATTTATGTATATCCAAAAGAGGGATACAATTCGGCTTATGCTATTTTCGGTACACGCTACGGCAGTATTAATACAAAGTTTTCTGTAGATAACGGCGAAACAATTACCGTACCTGACGGTATAGCGCATTATCTTGAGCATAAACTTTTTGAAAGCGAAGACGGCGACGCATTTGTTCGTTATGCACAAACAGGTGCAAATGCCAATGCTTATACAAGTTTTGAAAAGACCTGCTATCTTTTTTCTTGTACAGAAAAATTTGATGAAAGTCTTGAAATTTTACTTGATTTTGTTCAGTCACCGTATTTTACTGCGCAGACCGTAGCTAAGGAACAGGGTATTATCGGTCAGGAAATCAAAATGTATGATGATGCACCTGACTGGCGAGTAATGTTCAATATGCTTGAAAATATGTATCACAATCACCCTGTAAAGATTGATATTGCAGGTACGGTTGAAAGTATTGCTGAAATTACAGCCGAAAAATTATACGAAGTGTATAATGTGTTCTACAACCTTAACAATATGGTGCTTTGCGTTTCGGGCAATGTTACTGTCGACAAGGTTTTAAAAACAGCCGACAGACTTTTGAAACCGAGTGAAAAACATACTATTCACAATGTATTTGAAAACGAGCCTTACGAAATTGTTAAGCCGTATGTAGAACAGGAATTTTCTGTTTCTATGCCTATATTTAATCTCGGATTTAAGGAAAAAGCGGATTGCGTAAAAGGCGACGCACAGGCGGCTCATACAGATATTTTGCTATTCCTTTTAGCGTCTGAAACAAGTGAATTGTATCGTAAATTACTTGATGCAAACCTTATTAACAGCTCGTTCTCTTATGAACTGTTTGACGGCCCCGGTTACTGTTCGGTTATCTTTGGCGGTGAGTCAAGAGAACCGCAGAAAGCAGCGGAAATGATTAAGGATTATATTGTTAAACTTAAAGAAAACGGAATTGATAAGGAAGAGTTTGAAATTGCCAAAAAATCAATTTACGGCGATACAGTTGCATCTCTCAATTCTGTAGATACAATTTCAAATATTCTTGCCGACTACCATTTCAAAGGCAATAATATGTTTGACTATATTGATGAAATCGCAAACGCTACAATAGAAGATGTTACAAAACGACTTGATTGTATGCTTGATGTAAATAACTGTACTTTGTCGGTTGTAAAGCCAATTCAGGACGGTGAAAAGTAATGGACTATAATGTTTCGTTTCCGGGACTTGGTCTTGAATTTACCGTAAATCCTGTTGCTTTTACCATTGGTAATTACCCGGTTTATTGGTACGGTATAATTATTGCGTCGGGACTTCTGCTTGCAGTGCTTTATGCCTATGTCAGTTCCAAACGATACAATGTTGACGGCAATAAGCTGATTAATTGTATTCTTGTGGGAATCATAACGGGTATTATTGGCGCAAGACTTTACTATTGCTTTTTTGAATGGGATTATTACGGCAAAAATCCGATTGAAATTCTCTATATAAACAACGGCGGTCTTGCAATTTACGGCGGCGTTATCGGTGCGCTTTTAGGCGGTCTTACGGTTGCAAAAATTCAAAAAATGAAAGTTATGCCGATTCTCGATATTGCTATGATGGGCTTTTTGCTCGGACAGGGAATAGGCAGATGGGGCAATTTTATGAATCAGGAGGCATTCGGCGCACCTACCGATTTACCGTGGGGAATGGTAAGTCAGGGTACAGACAATGTTGCGGTTCACCCGTGCTTTTTCTATGAATCGGTATGGTGTCTGCTCGGATTTGTGATTTTGCATTTCTATGGTAAATACAGACAAAGATATGCAGGACAAATTTTCTTCAGCTATCTTGTGTGGTACGGCTTTGAAAGAATGATAGTAGAGGGACTCAGAACAGACAGCCTATATATGCACTTCCAAATTTTTGGCAATGCGGTGCGAGTATCTCAGCTTTTGTCGGCAATTATTTTTATTGTAGGTATAGTTATGCTTTTAATAAACATAAAGAGAAAGGACAGTTTTTATGCAGATTATAGACGGAAAAAAGGTATCGGCTCAGGTAAAGCAAGAAGTAAAAAATGAAACCGAGCTTTTAAAGAAAGAATATTCGATTACACCGGGACTTGCCGTTGTAATCGTAGGTGACGACCCTGCGTCGAGAGTTTATGTAAATAATAAAAAGAAAGCCTGTGAACTTGTAGGATTTCATTCCGAGGAATATGCTTTGCCTGCGGAAACCACACAGGAAGAACTTTTAAGCCTTGTAAAAGAACTTAATGAGAAAAAAGATATAAACGGTATTCTTGTTCAGCTCCCACTTCCAAAGCATCTTGATGATAAGGCAGTAATTGAGGCAATAAATCCGCTCAAAGATGTTGATGCGTTCCATGCTGTAAATGTAGGTAAAATTATGCTCGGCGAGTATGATTTTCTCCCTTGCACACCTGCCGGCGTAATGGAAATGCTCCATTATTACAATATTGAAGTCAGCGGCAAAAATTGTGTTGTAATCGGCAGAAGCAATATTGTAGGCAAACCTATGGGAATGCTTTTACTTCACGAAAACGGCACAGTAACAATCTGCCACAGCCGCACAAAGAATCTTGCAGAGGTTTGCAGCAGTGCGGATATTCTTGTTGCAGCGGTAGGCAAACCGAAGTTTGTTACGGCAGATATGGTAAAAGAGGGCGCTGTGGTAATTGATGTAGGTATGGACAGAGATGAAAACGGCAAACTTTGCGGTGATGTTGATTTTGAGAATGTAAAGGACAAATGTTCATACATAACACCTGTTCCGGGCGGTGTTGGTCCTATGACAATTGCAACACTTATGAAAAACACTGTAAAGGCTGCAAAAATTCAGAATAACCTGTAAAAATAAGGTTGACAACAAATTATATTTGTGTTATGCTATATAAGCCGCATATTGTGGGTTGTTAAATGAGTTATTCTCTACCTGCAGATAGCGAGACATATGTAAAGGTGGGTACTAAAATGTACGCAGTTATTCAGACAGGCGGTAAGCAGTACAAGGTAACAAACGATCAGGTTATCTTCGTTGAAAAGCTTAACGCAGAGGCAAACGATACAGTAACATTCGATGTTATTGCTGTTGGCACAGATGACGGCATTAAGGTTGGCACTCCTGTTGTTGAGGGTGCAAAGGTTACTGCAGAGGTATTAAAGAACGGTAAAGGCAAGAAAATCAGAGTTGCTACTTACAAGCCAAAGAAAGGCGAGAAGAGAGCAATGGGTCACAGACAGCCTTACACACAGGTTAAGATTACTTCAATCGAGATCTGAGAATGATTACGGTAACATTTTTTAAATCGGCTGATTATTTTAAAGGCTTTAAAATTTCGGGACATGCTGATTTTAATACCAGCGGGCCTGATATAGTGTGTGCAGGCGTAAGCTCTGCGGCAATTATGACAGCCAATACAATCACCGAGGTTCTGCATACGGATGCAGAGGTTACCGACAGCGACGGCTTTATTAATTTAAGCCTTAGCAGTGCAGAGGCAAAAGAGGCATCTCATTTAATTGAGGGCTTATGGCTTCACTTATCTGCTTTACAAAAGCAGTACAAAAAGTATATTAAAGTTATTATTTCGGAGGTGTAAGGTAATGATTAAGGTAAATCTTCAGCTTTTCGCTCATAAAAAAGGTATGGGTTCTACAAAGAACGGCCGTGACAGTGAATCAAAGCGTCTTGGTGTAAAGCGTGCAGACGGACAGAAGGTTCTCGCAGGCAACATCCTTGTTAAGCAGAGAGGTACTCACATTCATCCAGGTAACAACGTAGGTATCGGTTCAGACGACACATTATTCGCAAAGATCGACGGCGTTGTAAAGTTTGAGCGTGTAGGCAAGGACAGAAAGCGTGCAAGCGTTTATCCTGTTGAGCAGTAATTTGCGCATTATCTTAGGGTGGATATTTATTATCCACCCTTTTTTGTTAGGTATTGATTTTTATTGTACTTTGAGGGTATAATAAAAATGGGTTTACAATTCATAATACTTAATTTTAAATCGTGATTTTCGGCAAATTTTGATAATGAATTAATCACGCATTATAAATTATGAATTAGAAATAAATTCGTCATTTGGAGGTTAGCAGAAATGTTTGTAGATACAGCGAAAATTTATATAAAAGCCGGTGACGGCGGTGACGGTGCGGTATCGTTTCACCGAGAAAAATATGTTGCGGCAGGCGGCCCCGATGGCGGTGACGGCGGCAGAGGCGGAAATGTAGTGTTTGTTGCAGACACTAATCTTTCAACTCTTGCTGATTTCAGATATAAACGCAAATACCTTGCAAAAAAAGGCGAAAACGGCAGAGGCGGTCGCTGTAAGGGCAAAAATGCCGAAGACCTTATTATTCGTGTGCCGCTTGGCACTCTTGTTAAGGAAGAAGAAACAGGCAGAGTTTTGGCGGATGTATCGTCTGCCGAGCCATATGTTGTGGCAAAAGGCGGTAAGGGCGGCTGGGGCAATCCCCACTTTGCTACTCCTGTTCGCCAAGTTCCTCGTTTTGCAAAGCCGGGTTTGCCGGGAGAAGAGTTTAATGTTACTCTCGAGTTAAAACTCCTTGCCGATGTCGGACTTGTTGGATTTCCTAATGTGGGCAAAAGTACACTTGTATCCGTAGTTTCACAGGCAAAACCGCTTATTGCAAACTACCATTTCACAACCATTACACCTGTACTTGGTGTTGTATCAATGGGTGAGGGTTCGTCTTTTGTAATGGCTGATATTCCCGGACTTATTGAGGGCGCATGGCAGGGAACAGGTCTTGGACATCAGTTTTTACGCCATATTGAGCGCTGCAGAATGCTCGTTCATATTGTTGATGTTTCAGGTTCGGAGGGAAGAGATCCGAAAGAAGATTTTGAAACCATTAACAATGAGCTTAAAAAGTTTAATCCCGAGCTTGCGGAAAGACCTATGATTGTTGCGGGAAACAAATGCGATATGGCAACTGATGAACAGATAGCGGATTTCAAGGCTTATGTTGAGGCACAAGGTTATGATTTCTTCCCGATTATGGCGGCAATTCGTTATGATGTTGATCCTATGTTAAATAAAATCAGAGAAATGCTCTCAAAACTTCCTCCGATTACTCATTATGAGGCAGAACCTGCTCCGATTGTGACAGCAGAGGATTTTGAAGATCATTCGGTTACCGTAAAGAATGTTAATGGTATCTATACTGTAGAGGCGGACTGGCTGTTACAGGTTATGAAAGGCATTAATTTCGATGATTACGAAAGCCTTAACTATTTCCAAAAAGTTCTTATTGATAACGGTGTAATTGACGCACTTCGAGCAAAAGGCTGCGGCGAGGGCGACACGGTTTCAATATATGAGCTTGAATTTGATTTTGTTGACTAACAGGGTGTTTGTATGGAAAATGAGAATATAATTGAGCATACCTATGCAGACGAGGTTTCTCCGCTTACGCTTGCGTTTGTAGGCGACGGTGTGTACGATTTGCTTGTTCGTGCATATCTTGTGCGCCAGAGCAACCGTCCTGTAGGTGAGCTTAACAAAATAAAGGTTGGCTTTGTTAATTGCAAAAGTCAGGCAGAGTATGCCAAAGTTTTAATACCGCATCTTTCAGAAAAAGAATTATCGGTATATAAAAGAGGAAGAAATGCCGCCCCTAAATGTACTCCGAAAAACGGCACTGTGGCAGATTACCATAGTGCTACGGGACTTGAGAGCCTTTTCGGATACTTATATTTAAAAAATGAAAAAGAAAGAATTTCTGAGTTGTTTGATATTATTTTACATATTTCGCTAAATGGAAGTGGTAATTGTGAAAAATAAGCTTGATATTAAGACTGCGGTTGCCGACTATGCAATAATGCTTGCAGGAGCAGCTGTTTATGCAACTTCTGTTGTGGTTTTTACAGCTCCTAACGATATTGCACCGGGCGGACTTACAGGTGTGGCTACAATGCTTAATCATATGTTCGGTTTGCCTATAGGTACTATGGTGTTAGTTATGAACATTCCTTTGTTTATATGGGGCGCTGTTGAAAACGGCATTTCATTTCTTACAAAAACAATAGCAGGCACGGTATTCGCTTCAATACTTATAGATGTATTTACGCCTATTATGACTGCCTATACGGGCGACAGAATTTTGGTTGCGATATTTGGCGGAATACTTAACGGTGTCGGACTTGAAATGATATTTATGCGAGGCGGTTCGACAGGCGGCACGGATATTGTTGCTCTGAATTTGCACAAACATTTCCCGTATTTTTCAACAGGAAATCTTATTTTTGCAGCAGACGCACTTGTGCTTATTATGGTATTCTTTGTATATAACAGTATTGAAAGTGTTTTATATGCTGTGGTTACAATATTTTTCAGTATTAAAGTTATTGACACTATTTCATACGGTGTTGCGAGAGATAACGGTAAACTTATGTTTATTATTACTGATAAATACGCAGAAATTTGCAGTATGATTATGACTGAAAATGATAGAGGAATAACCTTGCTTAACGGTGAGGGCGCATACAGCGGCAAGCCGAAAAGAGTTATTATGTGTGCTGTCAGACCGCATCAGGTATATAAAATTACAAACACCGTAAAAAGTGTGGATAAAAGAGCTTTTATTATAGTAACTACAGCCGGCTCTATCAAGGGCAAAGGCTTTATAACAAAAACCGGCATCGGCTCTTAAGCTGATGTCGGTTTTCGACTTTACATAAAGAAAATAATTTTAATTTCCGCTCGGTCCGTCTTGTCTTTCTCGTTTGTCATCAAGCGGCTTGTGCCCTGTAGTTACCCATTGATTATCGGTAGCAGTCTTTTTATTTTCACCGTTTACAGTGGGCAAAGGCTTTATATTATTGCTGCCGTTCGTTCTGTGACACATAAAATCACCCCTTGATTTATTTTGCGATAAATCAAGGGGTTTATGAGCTTTAAGAAAAAATTAACGCTCTGAAAATTCTTTGCCTGTAATCAAATAATCAATAGATACATTAAAATACTCAGACATTTTAATGAGCATTGATATAGAAGGCTCACGCTTGCCATTTTCATAGTAGGAAAGAGCTTCTCTGGAGATATTCAAATCCATAGCAACCTTTTGTTGACTAAAATGCTTCTTTTTCCGTATTTCTTTTAATCCTGTCAAGATAATCACCTCTTGACAATAGTGTAACAGTGTGTTACACTATTTATGTAACAAAATGTTACATAAATAGTTGGCAAAGAAGGGAAGATTATGTGAAAATGAATCATTTGTGTTGCTGCACTACTTATATTAGTGCGAACATCATAAAGCATAATATCAATAATACAGAAGAAAAAATAATGTTAGAAAGAGTTTGGTGATGTTTAAATGACTGAATTAAAAAATCAAAATTCTGAAAAGAATACAAAGTATTTTGGAATAGGTGTGGGCTTATTAGCAGCGACAGTATGTGTTTTTACCTTGATTTTATATTTAGGTTATTTGTTAAAATATGCATTTATTATTCCGTTTATTTCGATTTTAGTAATCACTTCATTTATAGTTATGGTTGTTACAGCTAAAAAAAGAGCCGATAGCTTAAGTAATACATACATTGCTGACGGTTATTTTAATCTTGCGTTACATGTTATCCTTTTACTTGTTATAGGCGGAATATGGCAATTAATTTGGATTTACAGAACAACAAGTTTTACTAACAATGACAAATCATCTGAATTCAGAAATCCGGTAACAAAGCTGTTGCTTAATATGTTTATTCCTTTTTACTCAATATATTGGATATATGTAACTGCCCAGAGAATTGATAATATTTCAAAAAGTAAGGGTAATAATTCTGAAATATCTATGGTATGTCTTATTTGCGGAATTTTTATTCCTTTTGTATCTTTACTTATAATTCAAAATCAGATTAATAAAGTTTGTAATATGTCAGTAATAAATTTCGCTGATAATAATAACAAAAAATCAGATACAGAAGAACTGAGAGAATATAAGAAATTGCTTGATGACGGTGTAATAACACAGGAAGATTTTGATAATAAAAAGAATAAAATTTTGAAATAAAACAATAGCAGGGCATAAATTGGTATAGATTTAGGCCCTGCTGTTTTATGTTGTTATAATAAAAGAAAAGTAAAAAGGTCTATCGCCAAAAGACAATAGACCTTTTTGTGGTGCCGGTGACCGGACTTGAACCGGTACGGTATCGCTACCGGCGGATTTTGAGTCCGCTACGTCTGCCAATTCCATCACACCGGCAAATACAAATTAATTATACAATATATATTATAAAAAATCAAGTATATATTTTAAATCTTTTTAAAATTTAATAAATATTCTAATATCGAATATAAAATAGCATAAAAACAGGAAATTCTACATTTTTTTAATTTTTAATATCATTTTAGTTGCTTATTTAAAAAAATTATATTATAATATATCTGTATTTTTATTAGCAGTCAAGGCTGCAATTTATGGAGGAATGTCAAAATGGATAAAAAAGAGCTTCTTTATGAAGGTAAAGCAAAAAAAGTATTTTCTACAGAGAATCCTGACTACTGTATAGTTTCTTACAAAGATGACGCTACTGCTTTTAACGGCGAGAAAAAGGGCACAATCATCGGTAAGGGTGTTGTAAACAACCGTATGAGCAACTTTATGTTTAAGCTTCTTGAGGAAAAGGGTATTCCTACCGATTTCGTTGAAGAGCTTAACGACAGAGATACTGTTCTTAAAAAAGTTGAAATTGTACCTCTCGAAGTTATCGTAAGAAATAAGGCAGCAGGCAGCCTTTCAAAAAGACTTGGTCTTCCTGAAGGCACACCTATGAAAACTCCTGTTCTTGAGTTCTGCTATAAGAACGATGAGCTTGGCGACCCTATGGTAAACGAATACCACATTCTTGCAGCTGGCTTTGCTACTAAGGAAGAGATTGATACTATTTCAAAGTACGCTCTCAAAATTAACGAAATTATGATTGACTTCTTTAAGGAGTGTAAGGTTGACCTTATCGACTTTAAGATTGAGTTCGGCAGATATAAGGGTCAGATTCTTCTTGCTGACGAAATCTCTCCTGATACTTGCCGTTTCTGGGATATGGATACTCAGGAAAAACTCGACAAAGACCGTTTCCGCAGAGATATGGGCGGTGTTGAAGAGGCTTATGCCGAGATGATGAAGCGTATCGGCTTAGCATAATAATCTGTTTAAATATACATTTACAAATCCCGTTTTCGGGCATTAGTTTGATATTTTTACGGATGGTGGCGCTTTTTGAAAAATTCTTTCGATAATTACGCAAAAGAAGGACTGCACGAGGAATGCGGTGTTTTCGGAATATTTAGTGACGGCACAATTAACCCTGCCTATGCTTGCTACAACGGCTTGCTTGCTTTGCAGCATCGTGGTCAGGAAAGCTGTGGTATTGCCGTTACCGATGACGGTGTAATAGATTACCATAAGGATATGGGACTTGTTACCGAGGTTTTTAATAACCGTATTCTTGATTCTTTACAAGGTCAGATGGGTATTGCTCATGTCCGTTATTCGACTGCCGGAGGCTCTGTACTTGAAAATTCACAGCCTCTCGTTATGCGTTATGTAAAAGGTACGCTTGCCGTTGCTCACAACGGTAACCTTACCAACGCTCTCGAAATACGCAGTCAGCTTGAACAGACAGGTGCTATTTTTCAGACAACTATCGACTCTGAAGCTATCTGTTATGTTATTGCAAGGGAAAGACTGAAATGTCATTCTGTTGAAGAGGCGGTTGCCCGTACTATGAGGGTTATTAAGGGTGCATATTCTCTGCTTGTTATGAGTCCGAGAAAACTTATTGCCGCCCGTGACCCGCACGGTTTCCGTCCGCTTTGTATGGGTAAGTATAATGATTCCGTGGTATTTGCAAGTGAGAGCGCAGCTCTTGACGCATGCGGAGCAAAATTTATCCGAGATATTGAACCCGGTGAAATTGTGGTTGTTGACAATAAAGAAATCCGCAGTATTAAACCGGATTTCGGAGAAGAAAAGAAGCAGTCACTTTGTGTTTTTGAATATATTTATTTTGCCCGCTCGGACTCCTTTATTGACGGTATCAGCGTCTATGAGGCAAGAAAACAGGCAGGCAGAATTTTGGCAAGGGAGTTTCCGGTAGAGGCTGATATGGTAGTCGGAGTACCTGAATCGGGTATTGACGCTGCCATAGGCTACAGCGAAGAATCCGGGATTCCTTATGAAAAAGCTATTGTAAAAAACAGCTATATAGGCAGAACTTTCATTAAACCCAGTCAGAAAGAGCGTATGAAGAGTGTGCGCATAAAACTTAACCCTATTGCAGATAAAATAAAGGGTAAGCGTGTGGTCATTATTGATGACAGCATCGTGCGTGGTACTACTGTTGACAGAATTGTCACTATGCTCCGTGAAGCAGGTGCCAAAGAAGTTCATATGCGTATAAGTTCACCGCCGTTTATGTGGCCTTGCTACTACGGTACGGATATTCCGTCAAGGGGAGAGCTTATTGCCTGCAACCATACGGTTGAAGAAATCCGTCAGCTAAGCGGTGCGGATTCACTCGGTTATCTTCCCGCAGACAGCCTGCGTGAAATGTTGCACAATGCTCCGATAGGCTTTTGTGATGCTTGTTTCAGCGGTAATTATCCTGCTGAAACCACAAAAAAGACCTTTAAGGGCAAAGAGCGTGGCGGTATGAATTTTGATAAAAAATGCTGATAAACCTACATTCTGAAAGGATTTACTAATATGATTAAGGATACCTATGAGTCACCCTTGTCTGCAAGATATGCAAGCAAGGAAATGAAATATATTTTTTCTCCCGATATGAAATTCCGTACCTGGAGAAAACTTTGGATTGCTCTTGCTGAGGCAGAGATGGAGCTTGGTCTTCCTATCACTCAAGAGCAGATCGACGAACTTAAGGAACACGCTGACGACATCAACTATGAAGTTGCTCAAGAGAGAGAAAAACTTGTTCGTCATGATGTAATGTCACATGTTTATGCTTACGGTGTACAGTGCCCTAATGCAAAAGGTATTATTCACCTTGGCGCAACTTCTTGCTATGTAGGCGACAATACAGATATTATTATTATGACAGAGGGCTTAAAGCTCATCAGAAACAAGCTCATTACAGTAATTCGTAATCTTGCTAAATTTGCAGATGAGTACAAGGCTCTTCCTACACTTGCATTCACACATTTTCAGCCTGCTCAGCCAACAACAGTAGGCAAGAGAGCAACTCTTTGGTTACAGGAATTGCTTATGGATCTTGAAGATGTAGAGTATCAGCTTTCAAAGGCTAAACTGCTCGGTTCAAAGGGTACAACAGGTACTCAGGCAAGCTTTTTGGAGCTTTTCGAGGGCGACCACGAAAAATGTAAGGCACTCGACAAGAAAATTGCTCAGAAAATGGGCTATAATTCTTGCTTTGCCGTTTCAGGTCAGACCTACTCAAGAAAGCTCGATTCTCAGTTTTTAAATGTACTCGCAGGCATTGCTCAGAGTGCGTCTAAATTCTCAAACGATATTCGTCTTTTACAGCACCTTAAAGAGGTTGAAGAGCCGTTTGAAAAGAATCAGATCGGTTCATCGGCAATGGCTTACAAGCGCAATCCTATGCGTTCGGAGCGTATCGGCTCACTTTCTCGTTATGTAATGTGCGATGTGCTCAACGGTTATTTCACAACTGCGACACAGTGGTTTGAAAGAACTCTCGATGACTCTGCTAACAAGCGTTTGAGTATTCCGGAGGCATTCCTTGCCGTTGACGGTATTCTTTCACTTTATGCAAATGTTGCAGACGGTCTTGTAGTATATCCAAAGGTTATTGAGCAGCGTTTAAGAAAAGAACTTCCGTTTATGGCTACAGAGAATATTATGATGGACGCAGTTAAGTACAGAGGTGCTGACAGACAGCAGCTCCATGAGAAAATTCGTGTTCATTCAATGGCTGCATCTAAGGTTATCAAAGAAGAGGGCGGCGAAAACGACCTTCTCGAAAGAATTGCTAACGATGAGGCTTTCGGCGTAACTTTAGAGGATCTCGAAAAGATATTACAGCCGGAGAAATATACAGGCAGAGCAAAAGAGCAGACAGAGGACTTCCTCGCAGAGCTGGTTCAGCCTGTTCTTGACAAGTATGCTGACATTGAATCAGATAAGCCTGAAATCAATGTATAAAATTTATATACACTTGTATTTATATATTTAAGGAGTTTTACAAATTATGGTTAAAGCAATAGTAGGTGCAAACTGGGGAGATGAAGGTAAGGGCAAAATTACCGATGTTCTCGCAAATGACAGTGACATTGTAATTCGCTTTCAGGGCGGTGCAAATGCAGGTCATACTATCGTAAACGAATATGGCAAATTTGCTTTGCATCAGCTTCCATCCGGTGTATTTCATCAGAATATTACTAATATTATTGGTAACGGCGTAGCTTTCAGCGTTGAAAATTTCGTAAAAGAAATCGCAGAACTTGAGAGCAGAGGCGTGCCGAAGCCAAAGATTATTATTTCAGACAGAGCGCAGATAGTTATGCCTTATCATGTTGCTTTTGACTGTTACGAGGAGGAGCGCCTCGGCAAAAATTCCTTTGGCTCAACAAAGAGCGGTATTGCTCCATTCTATTCAGACAAATACTCAAAAATCGGTTTCCAGATTAACGAGCTTTACGATGACCCTGATTCATTAAGAGAAAAAATCAAACACGCACTTGGCATTAAAAATGCTATTCTTAAGAATCTCTACAATAAGCCTGAGATTACAGAGGAAGAAGTATTTGATAAACTTATGGAGTACAAAGAGGCTCTTGCTCCTTATGTAGGAGATACTTTTGAGTTTATTCATAATGCACTTAAAGATGGTAAGAATATTCTTTTAGAGGGTCAGCTTGGCTCACTTAAGGATACCGACTTCGGTATTTATCCTATGGTTACATCTTCAAACACAATTGCAGGTTACGGCGCAGTAGGTGCGGGTATTCCGCCTTATGAAATTAAAGAAGTTATCACTGTTGTTAAGGCTTATTCAAGCGCAGTAGGTGCAGGTGAATTTGTTTCTGAAATCTTTGGTGAAGAGGCAGACGAGCTTAGAAGAAGAGGCGGCGACGGCGGCGAATTCGGTGCTACAACAGGCAGACCTCGCAGAATGGGTTGGCTTGACCTTGTTGCTACCCGTTACGGCTGTAAAGTACAGGGTGCAACACAGGTTGCATTCACCGTTCTCGATGTTCTCGGCTATCTTGACGAGATTCCTGTATGTGTTGGTTATGAACTTGACGGCGAAGTTATCGATTACTTCCCATCAACAACAAAACTTAAGAGATGTAAGCCTATTCTTAAGAAATTAAAGGGTTGGAAATGTTCAATTTCCGGCATTAAAGAGTATGACAAACTTCCTAAGGAATGTCGTGACTACATTGAATTTGCAGAAGAGCAGATTGGTGTGCCGATTAAGATTGTATCTAACGGTCCATCAAGAGATGATATTATTTACAGATAAACAAAGGCCGGTAATGTAATGGAAAACAAAGAAAGAGTAATTGTCCTCGACTTTGGCGGACAGTATAATCAGCTTATTGCAAGGCGAGTTCGTGAGTGCAATGTGTATTGTGAAATACTGCCGTACACAGTCAGCCTTGATAAAATTAAAGAATTAAATCCCACCGGTATTATTTTTACAGGTGGTCCGAATAGCGTGTACGATGAAAGCTCACCGCATATTTCAAAAGAAATTTTCGAGCTTAATATTCCTATTCTCGGTATTTGCTATGGTTGTCAGCTTATGGCATATACCCTTGGCGGTGTAGTAACTCCTGCTACAGATAATTCATCTTGTGAGTACGGCAAGACGATGACCAACTATAATAAAGACGATGTTATCTTTACAAATGCTTCCGAACACGGCGTTTCTTGGATGAGTCACCGTGACTATATCAGCACAGTTCCTGACGGATTTTCTGTTACTGCAACAACAGCTGTTTGCCCTGTTGCAGCTATGAGCTGTCCTGAGAAAAAACTCTACGGTGTGCAGTTCCACCCTGAAGTAAATCATACTGAAAACGGTAAAGATATGCTCCGTTCTTTCCTTTACGATGTTTGCGGTTGTAGGGGCGAGTGGCAGATGGATAGCTTTATTGACACCACTGTTGCTAAACTTAAAGAGCAGATTGGCGATAAGGGTGTTGTGCTTGGCCTTTCGGGCGGTGTTGATTCATCAGTAGCAGCCGCACTTTTAAGTAAGGCGGTTGGCAAGCAGCTTACATGCGTTTTTGTAGATCAGGGACTTATGCGTAAAGACGAGGGCGATTTTGTAGAACAGACTTTTACAAAGCTCTTTGATATGAATTTTGTCCGCATTAATTGTCAGGAAGAGTTCCTCTCAAAACTCAAGGGCGTTTCAGAGCCTGAGGCAAAGAGAAAGATTATCGGTACAGAATTTTATAATGTGTTCTGGAATAAGATTCGTGAAAGCTACGGCAGCGGCTATTTTGCACAGGGCACTATTTATCCTGACAGAATTGAAAGCGGTAAAGGTGATGCAGCAAAGATTAAAACTCACCACAATCAGGTTGAAGTTCCTCAGGATATCACCTTTGAGGGCATTATTGAGCCTTTGCAGGATTTATTTAAGGACGAAGTGCGAGTAGTTGGCGAAAAACTCGGACTTCCTCATGAACTTGTATGGCGTCAGCCGTTCCCAGGCCCCGGACTCGGTGTTCGAGTAATCGGCGAAGTTACAGCTGATAAGGTAAAAATTTTGCAGGAGGCAGATGCAATCCTAAGAGAAGAAATGGATAAGTGCGGATATGCCTCACAGATGAGCCAGTTCTTTGCAGTTCTTCCGGGTGTAAAGACAGTAGGTGTAATGGGTGATTCCCGTACCTATGATGAACTTGTGGCAATCAGAGCCGTAACAACCGACGACTTTATGACAGCCGATTGGGCAAAAATCCCTTATGATATCCTCGGCAGAGTTTCAAGCCGTATCATAAATGAAGTAGACCATGTAAACAGAGTTGTTTACGATATAACCTCCAAACCACCCGGAACCGTGGAGTGGGAATAAGAACAGAAGTCAAAGAAATGGCTTAAACACTGACTTTTTGACACTTCAAAAGTCTGGTTGATACCGTTTTGATACTGTTTACTATTCTTTACAATAAAACAAGCAAGAGGAAACCCCTCTCGTTTGAACGCTTAGTTCATTCGAGAGGGGTTATTTTATTTATAATGTATATTTACATTAGGATTTTGCTTTAATGCTTCAAATGATGCAAAAAGTTTTTGTACAGGAAGTGGTTGCATATTCATATTCTCTAATTGATCTTTTTCTTCGGATTTCACAATGGCAGGAGCTTTCACGTTATGTCGTCTACAAAAAGAACCATATTTTTCAATTCCATCAACAATTTCTTGCCCAAAGTAAGTAAAGAAATCCCAAAATAAAACAATAATCTTTGAACTCATATTATTAACTAATGAAGGTATATCAATTTCATTGTCCATCTTTTCAATATCATTTTTTGAATGCTTCCAATTATCAAATTTTAATAAGTGATCCTTTAAGCAAATCACTTTACACCCATCATCAATTGAATTGTGAAATACAGCATATGGAAACTCACAGTGTACTACGTAGTTTCTAAAATTAGCCCAAAACCGATATTCAATGCTATTATCATACATTTGACTGCAAATTGAACGGAATAGTTTCAGTTCATTTTCACCTTTGTTTTTTCTAAGAAGTCGAGTTTCCATATCAATATAGGTTTTTATAGATGAAGCGTAATTAAATACAAGTTTATTTGCGATTAGTATGAGTTTTTCTGGAGAAACTCCTTGAAAACTCATACTTGATAAATTATCGCTTTTCATATACTGCTGAAACTCGATACCATTTTCAATTACAATATCTTTTATTTGATTAATGCGATGATATATTCCGCAAAAGGTAAAAGCAGAATTTAAATCATCTAATTCTTCTTGAGTTATCTCCTCTATAATTTCAGCGGTCAAATGGTTATCATTATCTTTTTTTGTTTCTGCTACATATAGATACATAATTGTTACCTCGTTTTTGGGTAATTATATTTCCAATCGTTATATTCATCTTCGGAGATTTCATCATTCTTTAGCTTCTCAGCTTGATTACGCCAATCGTTGAGCATTTCAAACATAGTCACATAGCTTTTGTTGTGCTTATCAAGCGTCAGGCAAAGCTCGCCGTCAATGGAATTGATTTTAATACCATAGGTATCTTCCAAAGCGAAAAGCGTATGAATCAAACCGAGGTAGGTATCTGTTTCGGGTACATTCAAAGCGTAAGTCTTAACATTTAACGCTTTTGCAATCGCTTCTACATAGTTTGCTTTCGGGGTGCGAGTACCGCTTTCATATTGAGCGATTCGGATATCAGCTGTTCTGTCGTCAAAGCCGATAGCTTTTCCGAGTTCTTTCTGTGTCATACCACGCAGATTACGGATATAACGGATTCTTTCACCAATCGACATCTTTAGACCTCTTTTCCTAAGAATATAATAAGTATAACATATATGTTTAGTGAATGTCAATAGTTTCAAAGCAAAAAAGTTTAGTATTTTCTATGTTTTATCCACTTACACTAATCTAAAATGTTTAGTATAATAGAAATGCGCTAAACTAATAAGTTTAGTAAAGTAAGTAAACGCACTCCTGTCAAATGCGCCAAGACTTCCAACGGAACGAGCGCAGAAGCAGGAGGAATACTCCCCACCAGTCACAGTCCGAGCGTTAGAAGCGTCGCAGGCAATGAGGTGAGAGGCTCGGTAAGTAAATCCGGGGCTTTGAAATCAATTCTACAACTTTAAATCAAAATAAGAAAGGGGGTTAAACCTATGACAGCAAACAAGAACGTGATTACCGCTGATGAAATCGCCGAGTGTCTCGGCGTATCAAAATCAAGTGCATATAAGATTATGCATACGCTCAACAAGGAATTGAAAGCCAAAGGCTTTTATACCGTAGCAGGCAAATTGAGCCGCCGGTATTTTGAGGAAAAATTTTACGGTGTACAATCAGCCAAGAAGGAGAGTGATATAAATGGCTGTTTATAAGAATAAATCAAACAACACTTGGTATGTGTCCGTCTATTACAAGAACTGGCAGGGCAGTACCGACCGAAAAGTTAAACGAGGTTTTAAGACCAAACGTGAAGCGAGCGAGTGGGAGCGTACATTCCTGCTTCAAAGAAGTGATGACGTCGATATGACCTTCGGAGCGTTTTGGGAGCTTTACAAGGCGGATCTCAAAGAAAAAATCAGGGAGAACACTTGGAACACAAAGATATCCGTCATTGAGAAAAAGGTATTGCCTTATTTTCAAAACAAAAAGCTCTGCGAAATCAAGCCGACAGATATTATGTCTTGGCAAAATGAAATGATGGGTTATCGTGATTCTGCAGGAAAACCGTACTCTAAAACCTATCTAAAGACGATTCATAATCAAATCAGCGCTATTTTTAACCACGCCGTTAAGTTCTACGACTTAAAGAGTAACCCTGCGGCTAAGGTTGGCAATATGGGTAAAGAGCAAACAAAGGAAATGCAGTTTTGGACTAAACCTGAATATCTGAAATTTGCAGAAGCGATAATGGACAAGCCGATTTCTTATTATGCTTTTGAAATCTTATATTGGTGTGGTTTGCGGTTAGGAGAGTTGTTAGCCTTAACATCTGCCGATTTGGATTTTGAGAAGCAGACGATAAGGATAAACAAATCCTATCAGCGTATCAAGCAGAGAGATGTAATCACTGATCCGAAAACGCCAAAAAGTATCCGTACCGTCAGTATGCCTGACTTTCTCTCAGAGGAGCTCCAAGACTATATCCGTTCCTTGTATAAGATTGGGAAGGACGACAGATTGTTTCCTATCACCAAAAGCTACCTTCATCGTGAAATGAAGCGTGGTTGTGAGGAATCGGGCGTAAAACGCATACGCATACACGATTTACGGCATAGCCACGTTTCGCTTTTGATTGAAATGGGATTTTCCGTTGTGGCAATCGCTGACAGAGTAGGTCACGAGAGCATCGACATTACTTATCGTTACGCTCATATGCTACCATCAGCACAAAGCGATATGGCTAACAAATTAAATGTAGAAAGGGGATTGCAAAATGTCAGCTAAAAATGTAGATCGACACAACCGTTTCAGAAATATCACCGTGGGATTTCGGGTATCACCCGAAGAACACAAGCAAATCAATATTGCTGTTGCGCTTTCAGGCTTATCGAAGCAGGAGTATTGCTACCGCAAATGTCTGAATCGGGATATTGTCGTACAGGGCAATCCGAAAGTATATAAGGCACTGAAAACACAGCTCACCTTAGTTTTGGATGAACTGAAACGCATAGAAGCAGGAGCAGGTGTTGATGACGAACTACTCGATAATATCAGATTAATCACCGTTACGCTAAACGGTATGAATGAGGAATGCGAATGGACGCCTTAAATGAAATGACTGCCCTCAACGCTTCTGTTGGCGCAGAAGCAGGACAGCCATTCACAAAATCTAACACCACTATTATAAACAATAACGATTCAGATTTCAATATGTTTGATGAAATTAACGACCTTTGCGATATTGACGAATCGTATTTACACACGGTCTCGATGACCGAGCTGTTTGACAGCGCCTATCAGAGTAAGCCGCCGATCATCGACGGCTTGCTCTACCGGGGAACATATCTTTTCGCCGGCTCTCCGAAGATCGGCAAGAGTTTTTTGATGGCACAGCTTGCCTATCACGTCAGCACAGGCACAAACCTGTGGGGCTTTGATGTTCGGCAGGGTAAGGTATTGTATCTCGCTCTGGAGGACAACTATCCGAGATTGCAAAAGCGGCTGTATCGTATGTTCGGAACAGCTGAAAACGAAAACCTGTTCTTTTCGGTATCAGCTCATCAGCTCGGCAATGGCTTGGACGAGCAGCTGGACGGCTTCTTACAGAAGCACCCAGATACTTCGCTTGTGATTATCGACACCTTGCAGAAGGTCAGAGAAGTCGGCGGCGAGAATTACAGCTACGCCAATGACTATCAGATCATCACGAAGCTAAAGAGCTTCACCGACAACCACAACATTTGTATGTTGGTTGTCCATCATACACGCAAGCAAACGGCGGACGATAAATTCGATATGATTTCCGGCACTAACGGTTTGCTCGGCGCTGCTGACGGAGGATTTGTTCTTTCCAAAGATAAGCGTACGAGCAATAATGCCACGCTTGAGGTATCGGGCAGAGATCAGCAAGACCAGCGTGTGTACTTGAAGAAGAATACGGAAACGCTGGTGTGGGAGCTTGACAAAATCGAAACCGAATTGTGGAAAGCGCCGCCGGAGCCGTTGCTCGAGAGGATCGCCAAAAGGGTGACTGCCGACAATCCGCAATGGTGCGGAACGCCGACGGAGCTGTGCGAGTATCTCACCGTTGACATCAAGCCGAACGCTATCACGCAAAAGCTGAATGTCAATGTCAACCGTCTGATGGACGAGCACAAGATCGTCTACCACTACAAGCGCACTCACGAAGGGCGCAGAATCACGCTGACCTATGAGGGCGGCGTGTCAAAGCGTGACAGCTGTGACAGCGATTGTGGGGTGTGTGAAACACCGACACAGCTGACACGGACTGACACGCAATAGAGTTTAGGCGGGGTACAGGGAGCCCTTTTCAAAGGGCTGCCCTTGCCTCCCAGCGGGCGCAAAACCTGCTCGTAGGTTGCATTTTTGATGGCTCTGATGTCAAAAGTGCTTTTGCGTTACTCTTGGCAAGAGTAACAGAACCTGAGCTAGAGATAAACCAATGAGATAACCATATTATTATACAGATTTGAGGTAGATAAATGAAGAGAACGATCAGCGCAATGGTGGGTAAAGGCTCCGTCACGCACAACAGCCGCAGTTTCACAGCGGAGAACGTGGACAGCGAGCGTACCCACCTCAATATAGATTACTGCAATGAGTCGATCAAGAAAGTGTACCACGAACTGTTTGACGAAGCTCTGAAACAGTACAACGATAAACAGAAACGCAAGGACAGAAAGATTTCCGATTACTACAAGCATATCGAGTCCGGAAAGCAGGAAAAGCTGTTCCACGAGATCATCTTCCAAATCGGCAACATGGAAGATATGTCGGCAACAGGAGAGCACGCCGAGCTTGCGAGGACAGTCCTCGACGAATACTATCAGGGCTTCCAAGAACGCAATCCATATCTGCGAGTGTTCTCGGCGCACCTTCATATGGACGAAGCAACGCCGCATATCCATATCGACTTTATACCGTTCACCACCGGGAGCAATCGAGGTTTGGGAACACGAGTTTCGCTGAAACAGGCTCTGCTCAATATGGGTTTCAAAGGCGAGGACAGAAGCGACAACGAACTGAATCGCTGGATACTTTCCGAAAAGAAAGTCCTTGCTCAGATTATGGAGCGGCACGGTATCGAATGGGAACAGAAGGGCACGCACGAGCAGCACCTATCCGTCCTTGATTACAAAAAACAGGAGCGAGCCAAAGAGGTCGCCGAGCTCAACCGGGAGATTGAGGGAAAGCAGTTGGAGGTCAAAGGTCTGAAAGCGACGGCTGAAAAAATCAAGGAAGCAACGGATTCACTCGACAGCATAGAACATCAGCTTGACAATAATCCAGAGCTGCAACTCCCGGAACTGCAGGGCTTGATGTCGGCAAAGAGTTACAAGAAAAAGTTTGTAGATCCGTTAATCCAGCGGCTGAAAAATCTTGTTCGATCTGCGGTAGCAAAAAGCTATTTGGGTTGGGAAAACTATCACCGCATCAACAATCTGAACGGCAGATTATACAACGAAAACAAAAGTCTGAAACACGAAAATTCAAGGTTGAAGGAATTGAATAATCAACTCCGAGAGCAAAACAAAGCCTATCGCCTATTGGAAAAGGTTTTCGGTAAGCGCAAGCTCAATGAGATTATCGAGCAGGCGAGAGGATACAAAAAGTCAAAACAGCGTGACGCACGCTAATATATTATGAAAGGTTGATGAACAATGGAAAAGAGAATTTACGACAAGAAAACGGGTATCCACTACGAGCTGCAAGGCGATTACTATCTACCGTGCCTGACGCTTCCCGAACGCCGAAGGTAGAAATCGGCATTTGGGGCAAGTGGCATTTGCGGTACATCAAGCAACACCACAAAATCCGCTATACCAATCTGCTGACAAGCTGTAAGCTCACCGCCTACCTTGCCGACATCGACGAGCAGGCAGTGGAACTGTTCTTTCGGTTGGTAAACCAACTTGCCGAAAAAGAAGGTGTAACCGAGCAGCTCAAAGCGGACAACCAAATGCTGTGGGTGCAGCGTATGAACAATATCCGTAATCAGGCAACGGAAATCGTAAACGCAGAGTTGATTTATACTTAATTAGCACAGCCGTCAAGTGGGATAATCTCCTGTTTGACGGCGTTTTTTGTTGCTTTAAATCAAAAGATCTATTTATTAGTTTCTTTTTGCTGTATAATTAATTTATAAAAATTAAGATTTCGTACGTCTAATAAAGTGAAAGGGGGATGAAAATGAGCAGAGAAAAGCTAATGAATTTCGACTCTATATACTTAGAATACAAGGATTACATATATCGAACCTGTATATTGTATCTCAAGGATCATCATTTGGCAGAGGACTGTACTCAAAATGTATTTGTTAAAGTGTACAGAAAGCAAAAATCTTATAAAGGTAAGTCATCATTAAAAACGTGGATAACCCGTATATGTATAAACTGTTGCCGTGATATGTTGAGAAAGCGAAAGGAAGAGGACAACCTTGACGAAACCTTACCGGAGAACGAATCAGACCATACAGAACAACTAATTGTTTCCGAAGCTGTTATGTCATTGCCTTTACAGTTTAGAGAGGTTATTATACTCTACTATTATCGTGAATTTACTATGAAAGAGATAGCCGAAATCACTCATACCAAAATCCCGAATATCGAATATCGTATCCGCAGGGCAAAAGAATTACTCAGAGAAAGGTTAGGAGATGATTTTTGTGACTAAATTAAGAGATATGCTTGAATCCGAGCTTGACCATTATGAATATAACACTGATATTGAGACGATGAAAAAAAGTGAGACTCGAAGCCAAAAACGACGCAAAAAAGTCCTTTTATCAGTATCCTCATTTGTTTTAATTATTATTGTTGTATCTGCGGTATTAATTCTTCCCAGTTATAAAACTAACGAAGAAAAAGCAAAAAATAAAAACGGGCATTCATTTTTTATTGTAGCATCCGCTTTGGATGCTGAAACAAATAAGCCTTTAGTTAAATTGACAAATTCAAATTTTTTACCCAAAAAAGATATTATTCTAATGCAAATCAGATTTGCCTGCACATATTATGTGCACGGTGATTCAGAATTAGAAGGCATCTATGAGATAGGTGATAAAAGGTTAAACGAGATTTTCGCCAGAGATGATCTGACAATAAATAAGTCTTTTTCAGGTATGGGTAATGATGCTATATGGATAGAGGGCGAAGATATTAAAAAGGTCGAATACACCGCACAAAACGGAATGATGTATAATTGGGCGGATAATAACCAGGACAAGACCATAACTCTTGAAGGAAAAACTATCTATTCAAACGACAAAAAAGTAAGCTGGCTTCCTCCGAATGAACTGATAACATGGATGGAAAACGAAAATACAACCAACAAGCCTGTTGATTTTTCCACAGCACCGCAAGATACTATTACGATTACCGCAACTTACTCTGACGGAAATACAGCTACGCGTAAGTTGAAACTCTACTTTAATCAATACGGCTATCTCGTAACAGAAACCGAGGATGGCACAAAATATAACGATTGTGAATTGGATGGTTATAAGAAGTGGAAATCCAATGTTACCTACAACGAAAACGGTGAAGAGGTTGCCTGGGATTACAACGGCAGAGCTAATGATGAATAATACTTTTATACCGGTGTAATAACAATTTCTAAAATTACTGAAGCCTAAATCATAAAAAAGAGGTATTTGTCAATAACACAACCGTCAAGTGGGGGATTCCCTGTTTGGCGGTGTTTTTCTATTGCGATATTCTCGGATTTGTGATAAAATATAAATATATAAAATAAAGTTTGGAATGCAGTATGAAACAGGAAACTTACCATTTGTTTGAAAACTATATGCTTAAATGTATGGGTGATAAGATGAACGTTATGCCTGATCATATGATACATCTTAATGGAGATTAGTTCCTCGGATCGAGGAAGTGAAATATAGTTTATTCATAGATTGAGGTTTATATTAAAATGGAGATATTCACAATAGGTTACGCAGGTTTTGAAATAGAGAATTTTATTAAAGTCTTAAAAAAATATCATATAAACAGCTTGATTGATGTCAGAAGTTCACCATTCTCAAAAATATATTCGGATTATAATAAACCGTTATTACATAAGACTTTACAACAAAGAGGGATATTTTATCGTAACTACAATAGAGAATTTGGAGCACGACAAGAAGATAAAATGTATTATCCTAATGGTTACCTTGATTTTTCTATGTTTACAAGATCAAGGATGTTTATAGAGGGAATGGAAAAAATAATTAAAGCCATCCCTTTAGGATATAGATTTGTTCTTATGTGTTCTGAAAAAGATCCTATAACTTGCCATAGAACTATAATGATAGGAAAAGCTTTTTTCGATAAAGGAATTTCAATCAATCACATATTATCTGACAGTCAAATTACAACACAATCTGATATTGAAACAAGACTTCTCGATATGTATTATCCTGACCGCGATCAATTAACTTTATTTGGAGAGCAATTATCAATTGAAGAAATGATTAAAAATTGTTACAGATTCCAAAATGAAAAAATAGGTTATAGAATTGATAATGATGAGGAGGACTACTATGATTAAAGTTTGTACAATAGGATTTACGAAGAAAACAGCTAAGCAGTTTTTTTCAATCCTTACTAAAAATAATATTGACACTGTAGTTGATATACGCTTAAACAACTCATCACAGCTTGCCGGTTTTTCAAAATATCCTGATATTGAGTTCTTTTTGGAAAAGATATGTAATATTGGATATAAACACGATTTGCATTTTGCGCCTAAAGACTCTACATTAACAAAATATAAAAAGAAACAAATTAGTTGGGACGAATATGAAATAGAGTTTGCTCAAACTATGCTGGAAAGGAAAATAACAGAATATATTAAAGCAAACTACAGTTCTGAGGGCTCAATTTGTCTGCTATGCAGCGAACCAACGCCGGAAAACTGTCATAGGAGCTTGGTAGCGAATTATTTTAAAGAAATATTCCACGAAGTACAAATCCTACATTTATGAAAGGACGGAGTAATTATGAGGAAAGAAATACTCATCATGACAAAAAGTGCGAAAATCAACGGATTTTGTGTTGCTGGTATTGATATTAGTAATGGTAGATGGATACGATTAGTGTCTGATGATGAAAACGGTGAAGGAGCGGTATCAAGAGAAGATTTGACATTTCAAAACGGAATGCAAGCTGAAATATTTGATTTAGTAGCTGTCGAATGTAAATATTTTCCAACTGAGGCACAATCAGAAAATTACTTATATGATAATCAGTTTTACTGGGAAAAAATAAGAGCTATGAATCGAGAGGAAGCATTTTCAGAGTGCCCATTAAATAATTCTCAATATATATTTGAAAACAGTGAAAAATCGATTGATGAAAATGAAATAACTGGGGAATCTTTAGTTTTAGTTGAAATTGAGCATATCGTAATTAGTGTCGTCAATGAGTATGAAAAGAAGAAATGGAAAGTGGATTTTGAATATAATGGTGTTCACTATAGCAATATAAGTATCGGTGATATTTCTATAAGAAACGAGTATAATGGCTATGGTATTTATCAAATACAAGGAAGGCACAAAGCTGTATTTAGTTTAACAGGAAGATATGAAAGAACAGGAAAATATTATAAAATGTTAGCTCAATTATTTTAAAGTGTTTGAATTAATGACGTGTCCCAAAATGTTTATAATCTGAGGTGAAATTATGTCAAGAGGAAAAACATAAATCCACGGCAATCATCACAGATTATGCAGTAACGGAAACCTCCGTTCAAGACAGCCAAAGGTATTCCGATTTATTTAACGAAAATGATAAGATCGCATATGCCGACAGCGCTTATATAGGACAGGAAATCCCGGAACAGATATTTATTCGCTGATTGGAGTTTAATATGATAGTTCAACTTCCCGCTTGGGAGAAACTCGCAAAAGTTATCATTTGGCAACAAATCGGAGAGTTGAAAGGTAAAAAGATTCTTGACTTTGGAAGCGGAAAAGGTATTACAGCCGATCATTTCGCCGCTGACAATCAGGTAACTGCTATTGAGCCTTCAGAAGATATGCTCGCCAATCAAGTAAACACAAATGGTTATCGGCAAATTGTTGGAAGCACGGACGAATTAAAAAAGCTGCCGAGCGAAACATTTGATTATATCCTCTGCCATAATGTTTTGGAATACGCTGATGACCGAGAGATAATTGTCGGTGAGTTTTATCGTTTGCTAAAGCCAAGTGGTAAGCTGTCAATCGTTAAGCACAACCGCAACGGCAGAGTTATGCAGATGATTGTCTTGCTCAACAACTTTGATGAAGCGAACAATCTCCTTGACGGGCACAACAGCAACGCACAGCAGTTCGGCACAATCAACTACTACGATGACAAAGATATTATAGAATGGTGCGACGGTTTTACCTTGCAAGAAACCTATGGATTGAGAACCTTCTGGGATTTACAGCAAAATCAGGAGATTCAAAAGGACGAGGATTGGCAGAAAAAGATGATAGATATTGAAATGAAAGTTTCACAAAATCCAGATTTTCAGAAAATAGCTTTCTTCCATCATTTGATTTTTGAAAAGCAAGTTAACGAGAACCTGTAACGCTCAAACTTGCAACCTAATGTTATTACAATAATCATTAAATTGTGATCTTTTGAAGGCGCATAAACAGTACCTTTTTAAGCCTAAAAACGTGACACTTTTTCGATTAGTTGCTTATTTCATAAAGCATCATAATTTTATCGCTTTAAAGTGTTGATTTTATAGATTGTTCGTGCTATACTAACAGTAGTACCGTTGATACTGTTTTGATACTGTAATTATTTGAAGCCAAAAATAATAGGCATAATAGCGGTAATAATGGCATCAAAAGAAGAAAACACTAAACCAATATGCTTAGTACTGAAATGAATTGAGCGAGTGGGAATGATTTCACACCTGTGAAAAAGCCCATAAATAAAGCCGTTTCACCGTTTGAAAGCCCTCTGTGGCAACAAAATGGCAACATTATTTGAATTATCATAAGAATAAGCAAAGAGCTAACTGATTTTTTGAGAAGTCAGTTAGCTCTTTTTTGTTTTATGCACACAAATGATATAGCATACCCTTGAATGTCAGCTTGAATTTATAATTGCTGGTTATTAAATGACCATTTTTTCCACTTTCATATATATCAAATGTAATTATTGTATAGTCACTTCGTTTAACTTCGATTTGTGTAGTTGGAAAAATTTCGCCTAAGTCGCAACGAACAAACAACTTAGCTCTGTTTAAGTTGTCGAACGAATTAACCAAATCTTTTGAAGTGATTCTATTCATACCGCTATCATAATTAAGCTTGTATATCTTTATGGTTTCTATTCCAAAATTGGATTTTATTGTAAATTCACAACCTTCGCTGTCAACAATTAAAACATTATCTTCGTTTTCTATATCTACATTTGAGTCATATGGAATTACATCAAACTCTTCATAAAGAGTATAACGATTTTTATATACTACCCAAATTCTACCTGATAAGTACAAAAGAAAAGTTAAACAGGTTACCATTGCAGATATATTAGAAATTGTTCCCCACATAAAACCACCATCCTTTTTATTGTAATATATCATTTTCCTTATTTATGGATGTTACTTGCGGGATAGTTGTAACGCCAATTATCGTATTCTTCTTTTGAAATTTCGCCGTTTTTCAGCTTTTCAGCCTGTTCTTTCCAAGCAGTGAACATTTCAAACATGGTGATGTAATTTGTACCCATACCCTTGTCCAAATGCAGACAAACCTCTCCGTCTAACTCTGTGATTTTAAGACCGTATAAATCTTCAAGAGTAAACAGGGTATGCATAAGTCCGTTGTAGCTGTCAATGTCAGGTACGGTTAAAGCGCTTGCGGATATACCGAATACTTCAGCAAGGTTGTTAGTAAGGTCTGCTTTCGGCGTTCTTGAGCCGGATTCATACTGTGCCATACGAATGTCAGCGGTCTTTTCAGGAAATCCGACCACCTGTCCTAAATATTTCTGTGTCATTCCACAAAGATTACGAAAGAAACGAATTCTTTCACCGATTGCCATAGCAATTACGCTCCTTGTTTATGTAATATGCGATAAGTATATCATATATGTTTAGTATATGTCAAACAACATAAAACAAAAAAGTTTAATATTTTCCCTCATCACGGAAAAATGTGGGATAATCAAAAATAAATATTGAAAAAGAGCATAGGAAGCTCCAAAATTGTAGTTGAAGAGACAAACAATGAAGGAGAGAAACCTATGCTCTATTTAGATGACATCAAAGTCGAATTTTAAAGTAAAGGATTTCAAGGAACACATATAGAAATCAGCCCTAATAAAGATAAAAGCGTACTGTTTTTGGAGAGCGTAAGGTCAACGCAGACAGTTCGGTGTCCTTATTGTGGAGGCAGTGTATATATTTATGAAAACGGACAAGTCAAACTCAAAGATATTCCAATACAGAGAGGTACTACACACATATGGAACTTCTTTATCCATAGATATCAATGCAACTGTTGCCACGAAACATTTACAGAAGAAATACCTTTCAAATATCCCGGAACACGGATAACATACCGAGCAGCAAACTGGATCAAGGGCTTTTTGCAGCAAAAAATCGTGATGAACCAATATAAACGAATAAACCCCAAAACACACGATTAAATGTGCCTTGGGATTTATTTCTTTATATGGTTTTAATAAGATGTAGAGAGATATTTAAAATCTTTATTTTTTACTGTTTTCAATTGCTTCATCAATAAGTTTATTAAGTTGCTTTGCTTGTGATGATGAAGTTATTGCACCAACAATTGGTTGACCTACAATATTTCCGTTTTTATCAACTACATATGTTGTTGGATATGAATAAAGACCTGAAGCAAATTTACCGGCCTCACTGTTTGAATCAAACCAAATATTTTTGTAGGTAATACCCTTTTTAGTCAAAACATCCTTAGCCTCAGATATAGCAGTCTTGTCACCGTCAAGAGTAAATGAGTTAATACCTATAACGGTACCACCTTTTTCAGCAAGTTCTTTATTAAGCTTTTCCAAATCGCCAAGTTCACCTACACAAGGATTACAAGTGGTAAACCAAAAGTTAATAACAGTTACATTGTTAGATGAGAAGATGTCATCACTGTTAACATCATTTCCGTCAAGGTCCTTACCCTTAAAGCTTGGAAACTTAGTAAGTTCGCTATTGTCACTTACCATACCTGCACTTTCAGCGTCAATACTGTCACCCTCGCTCGGCTTACTGCCACAGCCCGGATATTTTTGTTCTAAAATTGTGAGTTTACCCTCAATTTCTTTAATTTGATTTGCACCGTCTTTAAGAATTTTCAACTCATCTGCAGTAAACTTATCTTTACCGTTTTCAATAGTATTGAGCAAAAAGTCGCCATAATTTGTTCCGTCTTCAATCATAGGAGTGTCCTTATTTGCTGACATAAACACTTTTTCCCAAAGCTGTGAATTACTTGTAAAAATTTCATTTTCTTTTTGCATAAGCTTTTGATAAAGTGCAGTTGCGTCATCTAAATTGCTTGGTTCACTTTCCATTAAATTTGAAATATCAGCAGTATTATTTGACTGAGATTTGTCGTTATTTTTAGTTGTTGAACAAGCAACAAGGCTAAACATAAGCACTAAAACCATAAGTATAGTTAATATTTTTGATTTTTTCATAATTTTATTCCTCCGTTGTTATATCTTTGTTGTTATTTGTTTTAATATCTGTTTTATTATTTTCTTTTACAGTGTTGCAAAGATTTTTATCAGGCATACCAAATCCGTAGTGAAAGCTTATTGCATCAGTAGGACAAGCAGTTATACACTTACCACAACGAATACACTCAGTGCTGTTTGGCGTTTTTACTACATCAACATCCATTTTACACGCTCTTGCACATTTGCCACAAGACACGCATTTATGCTTATCAACCTTTATTCCAAGCAACGACACCTTGTTCATCAATGCATAAAAAGCACCGAGTGGACAAATCCACTTGCAAAACGGACGATAGAAAACCACACTCAGTACAACTACAATAATCAAAATAATAAGCTTTTGAATAAATTTATTTCCTAAAGCCGAGCGTATACCCTCATCAATAGCAGACAATGGAATTGCACCCTCAAGCACACCCTGTGGGCATATATATTTACAAAAGAACGGGTCGCCCATTCCAACATCATTAACCACAAGTACAGGTAGCAATATAACCGTCACCAGCAAGATGATATATTTTAAATATGTTAAAGGCTTTAGTTTTTTTGTTGAAAGCTTTTTACACGGTATTTTATTAAGCAAATCTTGAAGCCAACCAAAAGGACACAAAAAGCCACAAATAAATCGACCAAGCAACACGCCAAGCAAAATTAAAAATCCTGTTACATAATAGGAAAAATTAAATTTTGATGAGCCTACAACAGCCTGAAACGAGCCGATTGGACACGCACCTGACGCAGCAGGACAAGAGTAGCAATTTAGTCCCGGTACGCACACAGCCTTGCCATTGCCCTGATATATTCCGCCTTTAAAAAAATTAGGTAAATGAATATTTGTCAAAAGCGTTGCACCTGCCTGAATAAAAGTACGAAAACGGCTTACAAGCTTTGAAAGATTCTTTTTTCTTTTATCCAATTCCAATACACTCCAAGCATAATCTTATTGCTTTGCTAAGCACGGTGTCTGCCTCACCACGCATTGCTCCATAGCACAGCATAACCACTCCGGCAACAAGGAAACCGATTTGAAATATTGCTTTTTTTACTTTGAACAATTTAACCACTCCCTTCATCTTTTGCCTTATTATATCACGAACGATATAAAATCCTTGTTAAGAAAGAAATTTAACAAAGATTTTATTTTTTTGTGTTATAATGTGTTATAATCTATAATAAAGATATTTTACCAATAATACAAGTATTAGGAGATAATTATGCATATTTTAGTTGTTGAAGACGAGGTTGCTCTTTGTGACACAATCGTAAGAAGTCTTAAGCGTCTTGCTTACAGTGTTGATTATTGCTATGACGGTCAAAAGGCATTAGATATGCTTAGTGTTGAAAGTTTCGACCTTGTTGTGCTCGATTTAAACCTACCTAATGTTGACGGAATGACAGTATTGAAAACTCTGAGGCAAACAGACATTGACACAAAGGTTTTAATTTTATCGGCTCGTTGTGAGGTTGCAGACAAGGTTTTAGGATTAGATGAAGGTGCAAATGATTATTTAACAAAACCATTTCACTTAGATGAGCTTTCGGCAAGAATACGAAACCTTACCCTTAGAAAGTTCACTCAAAACGATATTGTTTTAAAATGTTCAAATCTTTCATTTAACACAAAAACACGCAAAGCAGATGTAAATGATGAAGAATTATCTTTAACTCGCAAGGAAACAGGAATACTTGAATATCTAATGTTAAATCAAGGCAGACCTGTAAGTCAAGAGGAGTTGATTGAACATGTATGGGACAGCAGTGTTGACAATTTCAGCAACTCAATAAGAGTGCACATTTCATCATTAAGGAAAAAGCTTCGTAATGCATTAGACTATGACCCTATTCACAACCGTATAGGCGAGGGCTATGTAATGGAGGATAAAAAATGAAAAAACTTTCTTTACAATGGCGAATAACCTTAATGACCACAGTTTTAATTTGCATAACTTGTGTGCTAATGAATTGTTTAATCGGTTATTCAGGCAAACGATATATGGATTCAATAGGCAACGGAATATCAGCATATAGTGAAATTGATAAAGGAAAACCGAGTTCATTTAATCCGGAAAATGAAAATCCCGACAGTGAGCTTACCATTATTATCAGTGGTGCACAAGATTCATTCAATACTACTAATTGGTACATAACCATTGCCGTAAGCGTACTTGGTGGTATACTTGCATATTTTGTCAGTGGTCGTGCTTTAAAGCCGCTAAAAAGTTTTGCCTCTCAAGTAGAGAATGTACAGCCCAACAATTTGGCAGATATGAAAATAAGCGACGATGTTTTGCCGGAATTTAAACAGTTTTGTCAATCATTTAACAATATGCTTGACCGACTCGACAACGGTTTTGCTGCTCAACGGCAATTCACAGGAAATGCAGCGCACGAGTTAAGAACACCACTTGCCTTAATTCAAGCACAAATTGAACTTTTTTCTGTTGAGCACCCAAATATGAGCAACGATACAGCAGAATTTCTTGCACTGCTACAAGAGCAAAACGAAAGAATGTCACAAATGACAAAAACTTTGCTTGAAATGAGTGAGCTTCGTACAGTTGAGTGCAAAGATACAATAGAAATTGCCCCTATGATTGAAGAAATATTTACCGACCTTGCTCCCCTTGCAGAAAAAAAGAATATTCGCCTTGAATACAACGGCAATGGTATGATGATAGGCAGTGACACCTTAATTTATCGTTTATTATTTAATTTAACTGAAAACGCAATACGCTACAACAGAGAAAATGCTTCTGTAATTATAACTGTTGACGAAAAGAATAATCAGCTTTATATACGAGTTAAAGATAACGGTTATGGTATACCCGAGCAGTACAGAGAAAGTATCTTTCAACCATTTTTCCGTGTTGATAAATCTCGTAGCAGAGCATACGGCGGTGTAGGTCTTGGACTATCACTTGTATGGGAAATTGTACTTTTGCACAACGGTACGGTAAAAGCTGAAAAAAGCGACAAAAATGGAACAGTAATGCTTGTAACACTTCCCCAAAAAACAAACAAATAATTGATTATTAAGTTTTATATAAATGTTTTGGATAAATTTGATATAAATATTTATATTTTTTAAACTGTTGACATTAATGTTATATTGCATTATAATAATTATCCAAATTTTCAAAATAATTGGAGGATAAATATGAAATCATTATGTGGGGCGGATTGTGATAACTGTGGCTATGGCAAAAGCAGAAATTGCAAAGGCTGCAATGAAACTAAAGGTTGTCCGTTTGGAAAGCAATGTTTTATTTATCAATGTATTGATATGGGAGGAATGAACAACTATATTGTGCTGAAAAATCAGTTGATTGACGAGTTTAATTCTCTTAATATTCCGGGAATGCCTGCTATAAATGAGTTATATGCAATGAATGGGGTATATGTAAATTTGTCTTATCGTATGCCGAACGGTAAAAATTTAAAATTGCTTGATGATAACAGTATATACTTGTGTAATCAAGTTGAATGTGAATTTAATGACGGATCTATTACAAGATGTTTTGGTTTGGTTGCCGGATTGGATTTTATTCTTGTAAGCGAGTACGGTGAAAATTGTTCAAATCCTGAAATTGTCATATATAAAAGAAGATAAATATTTTTAAAAAGCAAAATATGTAAATATATTCACTGTTCTGTTAATTACGGTTATGTACCCGGTGAAATTGCACCGGATGGAGAGGAGCAAGAATCCTATATTTTAGGCTTGAATTATCCGCTTAAATCTTTTAAAAGAAAAGTAATTGTAATTGTTCATCGTAATGATGATATAGAAGAAAAATGGATTGTTACACCTGAAAACATTTCTTTTACTAAAGAAAAATATTTTGACAGCTATATAATTATGTAAAAGATCGTAATACGAAAAATTCCCGTAATGCAGATTAATGCATTGCGGGAATTTGTTTAGTATTCATTTTCGTTATATTCACTTTTACCTGTCTTATAGTCGATAGTTACATTTGGCTGAACATTGTAGCAGTATACGCACAATGTTACACCCTCGCCTTTATCTTCAACGGATTTTGCCTCAATTAATACTCCTTTGGCAACAAGGTCGTCATTTTCAAAAACAGGAGTTACACGGTAAAGTGCGTGATTACCGGTTGTTTTTACATAATTTGCAACCATATTTTCAAAGGGTAGCATACCCGTTACATTCAGGTATCTTGTTCCTGTTATCAAATTCTTTTCATTTGCATTTTCGCCCGTAAGCCGATAGGCGATAAGGTGACAGCGATTGTACAGATATTTTCCGTCAATAAAGTCATATTTTACTGTTTGCCAGCCTGACGGTTTAATTCTGCCTATCTGACCTCTCTCTTCTGTCGGCATTATATCTGTACCAACGCAGGCATAGGCTGTGCCGCATCTTCCTAATTCGTCTAAATCCGCATAGTATTCAAATGATGATGTTGTGTAATCGTCATCACTGAAATACGGTTCGTTGCCGTTTATTTCTATAAAAGCAGAACCTGAATAATCGGGAATATCTTTAAGGGAGATAATTTCGTCTTTTGCAGTATTTTCTGTCGGCTGATTGTTTATAATTAAAATCACCGCAAAACAGCATATCAAAGTAAGTGCGGTAGGTACAGTGAATTTTGTGGTTTTTCGTTTTTTAGTTTTCATAATTACCTCAATTATAATGTTATGTAATTATTATAATTGAGGTAATTGCATTTTTCAAGTTTTCAGTTGACAAAAAATTTGCGTGTAAAGTATAATTAAAAGTGTAAGGTGTGTTATGCATTTTATAATATTCAAAAGGGAGTTGTTACTATGAAAATTCTTGTTTCCGGCGGAACAACATTTGTTAGTAAATTTACTGCGGAATATTTTCTCAAAAGAAATAATGAAGTGTATGTTATTAACAGAAACAGCAGAGCGCAATTAGACGGAGTTCATCTGATTAACTGTGACAGAATGAATTTAAAAAACTTGTTAAAAGATAAACATTTTGATTTAATTATTGATGTTACAGCTTATAATAAGGCTCACATAGAAAGTTTGCTGAATTCCGGTGTTACATTTGATGATTATATTTTCATAAGTTCAAGCGCAGTATATCCTGAAACTAACAGTCAGCCTTTTACAGAGGAACAAACTTGTGGTAAAAATTCTGTATGGGGTGATTACGGTGTTAATAAATTAATGGCAGAGAACTACTTACTTGAACATTGCACTAATGCATATATTTTAAGACCTCCATATTTTTATGGAATTTATGAAAACCTTTACCGTGAAGCATTTCCTTTTGACTGTGCCGAAAAAGGCAGAAAGTTTTATATTCCGCAAAACGGTGATATGAAGTTACAGTTTTATAATGTATCTGATTTATGTAAATTTATAGAATTAATTATTAAAAAGAAACCTGACAATCATATATACAATGTCGGAAACACTGATATAATTACTGTTAAGGAATGGGTTAAACTTTGTTATAAAGCAGTAGGAAAAATACCTGAATTTGTAGAAGTAGATAAATCTGTTCAACAGAGAGATTATTTTTGCTTTTATGATTATGAATATATTCTTGATGTTAAAAAACAAAATGAACTTATGCCAACAACAATTCCACTCGAAGTTGGTTTAAAAGAAGAATATGAATGGTATAAAAATAATTATAACAGTGTTTATAATAGAAAACCTTATATCGAATTTATAGATAAAAATTTAAAATAGCAATAACAGAGATACAAAAGGGTGTTACCGTGCAAGGAGCACCCTTTTGTATTTGTGTTACTTTAATGTTTACCAAACCTTGCAAATTTTCTTTGCTTGTGATAATATAAAAACAGAAAATCAACGGAGGGTTTACAAATGAGTGCTATCGGCAAGCAAATAAAAAAATATCGTACTCAAAAAGGACTTACGCAAGAACAACTCGGCCAGCTTTTGGGAGTTACAACGCAAGCGGTGTCGAAGTGGGAGAGAGGCGGTACACCTGACGCCGAATTATTGCCCGATATATCGCAGGCACTTGGTGTAAGTATTGATGCTTTGTTTGGTCGAGAAGAACAAAGATTAACAGCGTCGCTTGCACGACAGATTTGTCAGATGAAAAATGAGGACGCATATCGTTATGCTTTTAGCATTTGCTGGGCGATAGAAATCGGATTTATGCAAGATATTTCTGCGCTTGACGATTTTTTAAATAAATTTATTGAACATTCAGCTATAACTACCGATAAAACGGATTATTTTGCAAAAATGATGCAGGACGGCGGTGTAGCAACCGCGCGATTATCGCCTGATTTTCATCACTTTTTCCTGATGGTAGAGCCGAAAAGCAGTATTAGAGAACAGCTTGCAGATGTTGAAACCTTGCGTGGTGTGTTTGAATTATTTGCAGATAAAAAGTTATTAAAAATTATATTTTATATGTATTCCCGCTTAAATACTCCGATTGCGGCATCGCTTATCAGTAAAAATACGGGCATTGAATCAAAAGAGGTTGACCGCTGTATGGAGATACTATGCAAAAATAACCTTGCCACACGAAGTTCGGTTGCCACTGCCGACGGAGAAATATATTCATATATGTTTCATCAGGAAAGCTCTGTTATACCTCTGCTTTGTTTTGCTGATGAAATAGCAAAAAAGGATTATCATGATTTCGTAGGTTCTTTTGAGCGTACAAAGCCTTTATTGTAATCAACCGTGAGTTTATAATACTGTAGTTTGGTTGAACAATTAAATAATCGGTTGTTTGAAAATACTCGTCTTATGGTTTATACTTATAGAAAAGATAAATTAAGGAGATAGATGATATGAAAAAATTATCTGCAATTATACTTAGCCTTGTAATTGCTTTTTCGGTAACTGCATGTTCTTCGGGTAATAATGAGGAAAGCAAGCCCGTTGAGAGTAAAATTGCCGAAACCGAAACAACTGAAAGTGTTAATATTAAAGAAAATATGGATTCTGTACTTGAACATAAAAAATTTGAGGGAATTGTATATCTGACAAAAGATAATTTGGTTATTTATCAGTCGGCTACAGGAAAAGATGAAAAAGGAAACGATTTAAAAGTTGACTCGATAATGTATATCGGTTCAATTTCTAAGCAATTTTGCTCTGCCGCAATTTTAATGCTGCGTGACCAAGGCAAACTTAGTTTAGACAATACATTAGATACATATTATCCTGAATATACAGCAGGTAAGAACATTACATTGAAAAATCTGCTTTCTATGCGTTCGGGAATACCTGATATGGTTGTTAAAACTCCCGAGGCAGCACTTCAAGTTGAGGATGTTTCTTCCGATAAAACGGAAGAGGAGAATGTAGCCGCAATTAAAGAATGGATTTTTAAACAGCCTCTTGTTTCTGAACCTGACACTACATTTGAATATTGTAATGCAAACTATTTTTTATTAAGCAATATCGTAGAACAGGTATCGGGAGAAAATTATTATGATTTTATCAGTAAAAATATTTTTGAACCGCTTAATATGACTAATTCGGGATTTATAAATGATGTAAAAAACAATTCGGAGTGGGGTTTGACTTACGATACTTTTGTTGTCGGTGAAGATGCCATAGGTCTTACTAAAGGTGCAGGTGATATGGTATCAAATGCAGAAGATATGGATAAATGGATGACGGCACTAAGCAGTGGAAAAATTATTTCAAATGAAAGCTATCTGGAGATGACTACAGATTATTCACCCGAAATTTCACATAAATACGGTTACGGTATGGCAGGATATTATAACGGCGGTTGGGGTCATTCGGGCTTTATCGGTAATTATACTTCATTTGATTATATAAATGACGGTTACCACCTCTTTATAGCGGACAACACAGGATATATGGATATTGAAAATCTTCCGACAGATTTGCTTGCCAATGTAATCACTTCGCCGGCAAATTAAATATTAATTCAGAAAATAAACAAGCAGGGTAATAATAAAGAATTAAAAAAGGGGAAACACTATGCCAATTGTTAATGATTTAAATAACTATGCCAAAGAAGAGCTTGAGTATTTTGGTGTAAGGCGGCAAAATGAAGAAAATGCCGCCATTGAAAAAGCCGTTTTTAATACGAAATTTGATTTGAACTATGATTTTAACGGATTTTTCGTTATTATACCAATTATAGTTATCGGCTTGATTCCTGTCGCAGAAATTTTGATACAGGAGGCGATTACTTCTTCCGTTAATCATACGCCTTTTACTTTAAGCACTGTTCAAATTCTGATAATAAGCATATTGAGCACTGCAATATTTTTTGCTATAGCTTTACTTATATGTTTAAAACTAAAAAAATGCCCGAGTGTACAGACGAGCTATCTTTATTATAAAGATGAAGCATATCATTATGATCAGATTAATTACATAAAGGTGAGCAGGATTAAAACCGCTAAAATTTATGTCAACGGCAAAAAACTTGTAGGTGTTTCTAATTGGTGTGATAATTACAATTCACTGATTGTATGGGCAAAGAAATGTCACATTCCGGTGCTTGCCCCCAATAAAAAGTCTAATTCGTCTAACAGTTTGGATTTAAACGCATTGAGTAATAATATTTCAATGATAGTTGCGGTTGTTGTATTCGCAATTATGATGATCGGTGCGGCAGTTGTTTTTATTAATTCTATTTCTTGATTTTTATTAAAAGTACGGGGATAAATATATGCTGTTTAATAGTCTTTTGTGCAAGTAAAAGGTTGATACTTTTTCATTAAACTCTTAAATATTAAGTATATTACGCATTATAAAAGGGTGCTGTCCATATGGAAAGCACCCTTAAATTTATTTAGTTAGCTTGTACTAAAATTAATACAAAGATTAAGCCTTAGGGCCTGCCTCTACGAGAGCCTTACCTGCCTCGTTGCCTTCGTACTTAGCAAAGTTCTTAACAAAACGAGCTGCAAGATCCTGTGCCTTTGCTTCCCAATCAGCAACATTTGTATATGTGTCGCGTGGGTCGAGAATTGCAGGATCAACACCAGGAAGCTCTGTAGGAACTTCAAAGTTGAAGTGAGGGATTGTCTTTGTAGGAGCCTTAGTGATAGAACCGTCGAGAATAGCGTCGATAATACCTCTTGTATCCTTAATAGAGATACGCTTGCCTGTGCCGTTCCAACCTGTGTTTACGAGGTAAGCCTTAGCACCGCTCTTTTCCATCTTCTTAACGAGCTCTTCAGCATACTTTGTTGGGTGAAGCTCAAGGAAAGCCTGACCGAAGCAAGCAGAGAATGTTGGAGTTGGCTCTGTAATGCCACGCTCTGTACCTGCGAGCTTAGCTGTAAAGCCTGAGAGGAAGTAGTACTTTGTCTGCTCAGGAGTAAGGATTGATACAGGCGGAAGTACACCGAAAGCATCTGCTGAAAGGAAGATTACATTCTTAGCAGCAGGAGCTGAAGATACAGGACGAACAATGTTCTCAATGTGGTTGATTGGGTAAGATACACGAGTGTTCTCTGTAATTGTCTTGTCGTTAAAGTCAATTTTACCGTCCTTATCTACTGTTACGTTCTCAAGAAGAGCATCTCTTCTGATTGCGTTGTAGATGTCAGGCTCTGACTCTTTGTCAAGGTTAATAACCTTAGCATAGCAGCCGCCCTCAAAGTTAAATACACCGTTGTCGTCCCAACCGTGCTCGTCATCACCGATGAGAAGTCTTTTAGGATCTGTTGAAAGTGTAGTTTTACCTGTACCTGAAAGACCAAAGAAGATAGCTGTGTTCTCGCCGTTCTTATCTGTGTTAGCTGAACAGTGCATTGAAGCAATACCCTTAAGTGGGAGGTAGTAGTTCATCATTGAGAACATACCCTTCTTCATCTCACCGCCGTACCATGTGTTTACGATAACCTGCTCACGGCTTGTGATGTTGAACATTACAGCTGTTTCAGAGTTAAGACCGAGCTCCTTGTAGTTCTCAACCTTAGCCTTTGATGCGTTGTAAACAACGAAATCAGGCTCAAAGTTCTCAAGCTCTTCAGCAGATGGCTTGATGAACATATTTGTTACAAAGTGAGCCTGCCAAGCAACCTCAACGATGAAACGAACTGCCATTCTTGTATCGTGGTTAGCGCCGCAGAATGCATCTACAACATAAAGCTTCTTGTTTGAAAGCTCTTTCTTAGCAAGCGCTTTTACAGCTTCCCAAGCTTCCTGTGTTGCAGGATGGTTGTCGTTCTTGTATTCGTCAGAAGTCCACCATACAGTGTCCTTTGAATTCTCGTCCATAACGATGAACTTATCTTTAGGTGAACGGCCTGTGTAAATACCGGTCATAACATTAACTGCGCCAAGCTCAGTTTCCTGTCCAACCTCATAGCCTTCCAAATCAGCCTTTGTTTCCTCGTTAAAGAGTTCGTCATAGGAAGGATTGTGGATAATTTCAGTAGTACCGGTAATACCATACTTAGTTAAATCAATCTTTGCCATTTCAGTATCAACCTTTCTGTTTCTTAAATTACATAGTATCAGAGTTTGCGGTGAGTTGTAATCACCAAACAATCTACACTGCAATAACCTATGTTCTTAAGTATTTTAGCATAATTTTTTACCCTCGTCAAGCCAATTGCCAATTAATTTGGTCGGTTTTGTCATATTGTGGTTTATTCGACATCAACACTGTATTTGTATATTGATAAGAGGTGCAAAAAGTGCTATAATATTGTATTATAAGCAGGTTTATTCTGTATATTCAGCGCTTTAAAAAGCAAAGAAAATTTACCGTTACGGGAGGATATTATGAGCCTTGTTGAATTTAAAGATGTTTACAAAATATATAAAATGGGCGAAGTGACTATTAACGCTGTCGAGGGTGTTTCTTTTAATATAGAGCAGGGCGAGTTTTGCGTGGTAGTCGGTGCATCGGGTGCAGGCAAGACAACCGTACTTAATATTCTCGGCGGAATGGATACCTGTACAAAAGGCAGTATTATTGTCGGCGGCAGAGATATAAGCAAGCTGAAAGACAAACAGCTTATTGAATACAGACGGTTTGACATTGGTTTTGTATTTCAGTTTTATAACCTTGTACCTAACCTTACCGCAAAAGAAAATGTAGAGCTTGCAACGCAGATAAGTAAAAATCCGATGGACAGTACAGAGGCGCTTGAAAGCGTCGGACTTTCACAGCGCAGTGCAAACTTTCCCGCTCAACTTTCGGGCGGTGAACAGCAGAGAGTTTCTATTGCAAGAGCACTTGCCAAGCGACCTAAACTTTTACTTTGCGATGAGCCGACGGGTGCTCTTGACTATAACACCGGCAGACAGATTTTAAAACTTTTGCAGGAAACCTGCCGAAAAGAAAATATGACGGTAGTTCTCATAACCCACAATTCAGCAATTACCCCAATGGCAGATCATATTATAAAGATGAGAAGCGGCAGGGTAATTATGGATGTTTACAATGATGAACCTAAAAATGTTGAAGAAATCGAATGGTAATTCATATTTTCTGCGAAAGGGGAGAGGACATTGACTAAAACCCTGTTAAAAAATACTTTCAGAGAAATTGCAAATTCTAAAGCAAGGTTTATTTCTATACTTGCGATTATTGCACTCGGTGTTGGATTTTTTGCCGGAATCAAAGCTACGATTCCGTCAATGTACAATATGGCAGACGAGTATTATTCTCAATCCGATCTTATGGATTACAGGCTTGTATCTACTGTCGGATTTGATAAAGATGATGTAAAAGCGGTTGAAAATCTTGACAATGTAACCGATGTTATGCCATCGTATTTTGCCGACCTTGTTTTAAAATCAAACGGAAACGGCGGTAACGGAAAGGTTATAAGAGTAACCGCTGCACCTAAAAGTTATAACAATAATAAAACTCTTAATACATTAAACATAAAAGAGGGAAGACTACCCGAGAAAAAGGGTGAAATCCTTGTTGAATACGGCAGTGTCGGCAGCAGTGATTATAAAATCGGCGACAAGGTTGTATTTGGAAGTGAAAGCGGAGAATCCAATGCACTTGATATGGTAGATACGCTTGAATATACTGTCGTCGGTAAAGTGGAATCACCTATGTATATTTCATATCAGCGTGGCTCAACTACAATCGGCAACGGCAATATTGCAGCATTTATGTATATTTATCAGGATGATTTTGTAACCGAAAGATATACGGAAATGTATGTGAAAACCGTTTTTTCTGACGGCGACGGTTCAGCCTTTGATGACGAATACGAAAAAGACATTGAAAGCTTTACAACTGTTCTTGAAAATACCGCCGATTTACGCTGTGAGGCATTTGATAAAGATGTTATAGGCAAAGCAAAACAGGAACTTGAGGACAGTAAAAACGATTATGAAACCGAAAAATCCGAGGCTCTTACAAAACTTGATGATGCAAAAACAACTTTAGATAATTCGGAAAAAGAATATACAGATAAGATTTCAGATGCACAATCGCAACTTGACACAGCCAAAAAGCAGATAGATGACGGAAAAAGTCAGCTTGAAACTGCTAAAGAAGAATACGAAAACGGCATTGCGGCAGGTGAAAGCGAACTTTCTTCTGCGCAGGCGGAACTTGACAGTGCAAAAGCCGAATATAATGCAGGCGTTGAAGAATATAATTCAAAAATCAGCATAGCGGAAGAAACTCTTGCCGAAAAAGAAGATGAATTCAATGCCGCAAAAAGTGAATTTGAAAACAATCAAAGGCCGCAGCTTGAAACCGCAATAGCAACTTGCAAATCACAGATTGAGGCTTTACAGGCGCAAATTGAGGTTACAGAGGACGAAACCGCTCTTGCTGTATTGCAGGAACAGCTTACACAGGTTCAGGCAGTTTTAGCAGATTGTGAAACAAAACTTGCTATGGCGCAAGAACAGCTTGATACGGCAGAACAACAGCTGAACAACGGAAAACAAGAGCTTGAAACACAAAAAGCGGAAGGACAGGCACAGCTTGACTATGCACTTGCTCAAATTCAGAGTGCAGAACAGCAGATTGCGGACGGACAAGCACAGCTTGAAAGTAAAAAAACAGAGGGACAAGCCCAAATATCGCAGGCTGAAACCGAACTTGCGACAGCACAGCAAAAATATGACAACGGAAAGTCCGAACTTGAGGAGCAGAAAATAAGCGGCAGACAAAAGCTTGATGACGGTTGGAAAGAATACAATGATTCAAAAGCCGAGGCTGATGATAAATTTAAAGAGGCGGAACAAAAAATTGCCGACGCACAGGAAGAAATAGACGCTATAGCCGATCCTGAGTGGTATGTGTTTGACAGGTCGGATAATCCGGGTTATTCAACCTTTGCGCAGAATGTTGAGCGACTCGGTGCAGTGGCATCAGTATTCCCGATGTTCTTTTTACTCGTTGCGGTTTTGGTTTGTGTAACTACAATGTCAAGACTTGTAGAGGAAAAGCGTAAAGAAATCGGAATATTAAAAGCGCTCGGCTACAATAACTTAAGCATAATAATGAAATTTGCGATTTATGCTGTTTTTGCAGGTGTAATCGGTTGTACCGTAGGTGTATTAATAGGCATAAATACACTGCCGTATATTATTTATAATGCATATCAGATTATGTATTATATGCCTGACATCAGCATTGTACCTGATGCACAGAGTATTATACTCGGTACGCTTGCCGCCGTACTTTGTACATTGCTTGTTTCTGTAATAGTATGTGTAAGAGAATTAAGCCAGAGCTGTGCAAAAATTCTAAGACCTAAAACTCCGAAAGCAGGCAAGAGAATACTGCTTGAGAGAATTACTCCGATATGGAAACATATGAATTTTTCCGCAAAGCTGACTACAAGAAATATTTTCAGATATAAATCAAGAATGTTTATGACAATCATAGGCATTGCAGGCTGCACGGCTTTGATAGTTGCGGCATTCGGACTTAAAAACAGCTTTATTCCGCTTACCGATACACAGTTTAGCGAAATATTCAAATATAATGCGGTTGTTATTCCTAAAGAAGGCGGAACTGCCGAACAGCTTGATTATCTGAAAAATGCAATAAACAATACGGGCGATGTAGCGTCAATTATGCTTGCAGGTCAGCAGGAAGTTGTTGTAAAGAAAAATAATGTTGTAAAAGATGAAAGCACTTATCTTACGGTAATGGAAGATCCGCAGAGATTTTCGGAGGTTACAGAACTTAGAACAAGGGGCGGCAAAAAGCACCTTGATATTACCGATGATTCCGTAATGATAAATGAAAAAATGGCGAACGAATTGTCTGCCAAAGTCGGTGATACCGTAAGTGTAACTGTTGATGATAAAACCGCAGAACTTACAGTAGGCGGAATTTATGAACAGTATATAAAGAATTATGTGTTTATTTCTCCTAAACTTTACAGTGAAAAATTCGGAGAAGAACCGCAGTTTAATATGGCACAGGTTGTACTGAAAAATCCTGACGAACAGACTGCGTTCGGTGAAAAAATGCTGACGAATGATAAAGTAGCGGGTGTAACCTATCTTTCATCAGGTATGGGTGAAATTGAAGATATGCTCAATTCGCTTAATATGGTTGTGCTTGTTATGATTATTTGTGCAGCGGCACTTGCGTTTGTAGTGCTTTATAATCTTACAAATATTAACATTGCCGAGCGTGTGCGTGAAATCGCAACTTTTAAGGTGCTCGGATTTTACAGCAGAGAAACCTCAAGCGTTATTTATAAAGAAAATATCGTGCTTACTCTCGGAGGTATTCTTTCGGGACTTGTTCTCGGTATTTTCCTTACAAGATTTATTATTCAGACCGTTGAGGTTGACAATGTAATGTTTGGCAGAGATATTTTGCCTACATCATTCGTTTTTGCGGCTTTGCTGACATTTGCATTTGCTTTGATTGTGAATTTTGCAATGGGATTTAAGATTAAAAAAGTAAATATGGTTGAAAGCCTTAAGAGTGTTGAATAAACGGTGCCGCACATTATTTGTGCGGCATTGTCTGAAAAAGATAGAATTTTTGAAATAAAAATCATTTAAAATATTGATTGCTTAGGCAAATTGTGGTATAATACAAAAGAATAGGCAATTTAGCACAATATCAGTGAAAGGAACTGTAGATATATGATAAAAGCTAATCAGTATCGCACCGTAACTTGCGGTGAGTTAAGAGAAGAAAATATCGGACAGGAAGTTCGTGTAGCAGGCTGGGTTGAAAATATCCGTGACCACGGCGGCGTAATGTTCCTTGACATTCGTGATCAGTACGGTGTTCTTCAGGTAGTAGTTCACAATGACGAGTTACTTAAGGGGATTAACAAAGAATGTACCGTAACATTGAGCGGTAAGGTAGTAAAGAGAGATGAAGAAACTATCAACTCTAAGATTGCTACCGGTTATGTTGAGGTACACACAGATGACATTACTGTTCTCGGTAAATGTAAAAATGTTCTTCCTTTTGAGGTTGCAACATCAACAAATACTTCAGAGGAAGTTCGCTTAAAGTATCGTTTCCTCGACCTTCGTAATCAGAAGGTGCATAATAACATTATGCTCCGTTCACAGATTATAACATTCCTCCGTGCAAAAATGAACGAGATGGGATTTAATGAAATTCAGACACCGATTCTTTCAACTTCATCACCGGAAGGAGCAAGAGATTATCTTATTCCGAGCCGTAAGCACAAGGGCAAATTCTATGCTCTTCCGCAGGCTCCGCAGATTTTCAAACAGCTCCTTATGGTTTCCGGTTTTGACAGATACTTCCAGATTGCACCTTGTTTCAGAGATGAGGATGCAAGAGCAGACCGTTCGCCGGGCGAGTTCTATCAGCTTGACTTTGAAATGGCTTTTGCCACACAGGAAGATGTATTTGCGGTTGCAGAAGAAGTTCTTTACGAAACATTCACTAAGTTTACAGATAAAGAGGTTTCAAAGCCTCCGTTTGCCCGTATTCCATACTCTGAAAGTATGTTAAAGTACGGTACAGACAAGCCTGATCTCCGTAACCCACTCGTTATCGTTGAAATCAGCGATATGTTTGAGGAAACAGACTTCAAGCCATTCCTTAAAAAGACAGTTCGTTCTATCAATGTTCCGGGTGCTGCTAAGCAGTCTAAGAGCTGGTTTAAGAAGATGGAAGAGTTTGCACTTTCTATCGGAATGAAGGGTCTCGGTTATGTTAAGGTAAGAGATGATATGACTTTTGACGGTCCTATCGATAAGTTTCTTAAAGAGGGCGACAGAGAGGAGCTTATTAAGCGTAATAATTCTAACGCAGGCGATGTTATTTACTTTATCGCAGATACAGAAAAAGACGCTCCAAAGCTTGCAGGTCAGATTCGTACAGAGGTTGCTACCCGTCTTGACCTTATTGACAAGTCAAAGTTTGAGATGTGCTTTATCGTTGACTTCCCAATGTATGAGCATGACGAAACCACAGGTCATGTAATATTTACACACAACCCATTCTCCATGCCACAGGGCGGTATGGACAGCTTGCTTAATAAGAACCCCGATGATATTCTTGCTTATCAGTATGACATCGTATGTAACGGTGTTGAGCTTTCATCAGGTGCTGTTCGTAACCACGACCTTGACATTATGATTAAGGCTTTCGAGATTGCAGGATATACCGAAGATGAGCTTAAATCTAAGTTCTCTGCTCTCTACAACGCATTCCAGTACGGTGCTCCGCCACATGCAGGTATGGCTCCGGGCGTTGACAGAATGATTATGCTCATTACTGAAGAAGAGAACATCAGAGAGGTTATTGCTTTCCCAATGAACTCAAATGCTCAGGATCTTCTCCTCGGTTCACCGGGAGAGGTAACAGAGCAGCAGCTTCGTGAAGTTCACATTAAATTAAGATAACTTCATATATACTCAAAGGGCGAGTTGTTTTTATAACTTGCCCTGATTCTGTTTATACAAAGGATGGTTTTTATGGTAACAAGAGAAGATGTTGAAAACATTGCGTTGCTTTCAAAGCTGTTCGTTCCCGAAGAGGAGCTTGACAGCCTTACACAGTCAATGCAGGAAATTATAGATTTTGCCGATACAATCAATAATGCTCCCACAAGCGGTGAGAGCTTTGACAACATAAACAACCTTTCAAATGTATTTCGTGAGGATGTTGTGGTTGAGTCATATGACAGCGAGGAAATTTTGAAAAATGCCCCTGAACAGGCAGAGTCACATTTCCTTGTTAGAGGCAGAGAATAAGAGGTGTAAAAATGGGTAGTATTGCAAAAATTCACGAAATGCTTGTTTCCAAGCAGGTTTCGTGTACGGAGCTTACTAAAAGCTATCTTGAAGAAATAGAAAAATCGAACGGCGAGCTTAACGCTTATGTAAATGTAACTCCCGATACAGCGCTTGAAACCGCAAAGACTGTTGACGAAAAAATTGCAAAGGGCGAAGAAATCGGTATGCTCGAGGGTGTTCCGATGACATTGAAAGATAACCTTTCCACAAAGGACATTGAAACTACTTGCTGTTCTAAAATCCTTAAAGGTTACAAGCCGATTTATAATGCAACTGTATGGGAGAATCTTTCTGCACAAAATGCAGTTATGCTCGGTAAAACAAATATGGACGAATTTGCAATGGGCTCTTCGTGTGAAACTTCATGCTTTGGCGGTGCAATGAATCCGTTTAACACAAAGTATGTATCCGGCGGTTCATCAGGCGGCGTAGCAAGCGCTGTCGGCGCAAACATTGCAGCATACGGACTTGGTTCTGATACAGGCGGTTCTATCCGTCAGCCTGCAAGTTTTTGCGGTATCGTAGGTCTTAAGCCGACATACGGCAGTGTATCCCGTTACGGTCTTATCGCTTATGCAAGCTCACTTGACCAAATTGGACCTATCACAAAGAGCGTTGAAGATGCGTCTATTGTATTTGATGCAATTTCACAGTATGACGAAAAAGACAGCACTTCAAAGGGTAATGTCGGCGGCGCAACTTACGGAAAGCTCAACAATGACATCAAAGGTATGAAAATCGGTATTGCCCGTGAGTATCTTGACGGTATTCGTGACGATGTTAAAGAGGCAGTTCTCAATGCCGCAAAAGTTTATGAATCACTCGGTGCAGAAATAGTGTATTTTGATATGCCCGCACTTAAGTTTGCTCTTCCTGTTTATTACATTATTGCCTGCGCAGAGGCATCTTCAAACCTCGGCAGATACGACGGTATTCGTTTTGGTTATAAAACACCGCATTATAACGGCACTCACGATATGATTTGCCGCACCCGTTCAGAGGGCTTTGGTGAGGAAGTTAAGAGAAGAATTCTTCTCGGCACATATGTACTCTCTGCCGGTTATTATGACGCTTATTATAAAAAGGCACAGAATTTGCGTGGAACTATTGTAAAGGCATTTACAGATGCATTTGAGCATTGTGATGTAATTCTTGCTCCAACAGTTCCTATGACTGCTTTCGAGGCGGGTCACGCAGTTTCCGATCCGATTGAAACTTATCTTACAGATATTTGTACCGTACCCGTAAATATTGCAGGACTTCCGGGTGTATCCGTACCGTGCGGATTTAACGCAAACGGTATGCCAATCGGTATGCAGCTTATCGGCAAGAGTTTTGGCGAGGCTGAAATTTTAAATGCAGCGTTTAAGTATCAGCAGGCTGCCGGAGAAAACTTTAAGGATACAAAGTGGGGTGTTAAGCTGTGAAATATGAATTAGTTGCGGGTTTTGAAACCCATATTGAACTTGCTACAAAGACAAAAATTTTCTGCTCATGTACAACAGCGTTTGGCGGTGCACCTAACTCACATTGCTGTCCTGTATGTATCGGACTTCCGGGTACACTTCCAAAACTTAACCGTGAGGTTGTAAACTTCGGTATAAAGGCAGGTCTTGCCACTCACGGTGAGATTGCGGAGATTTCTAAAATGGACAGAAAGAACTACTGCTATCCTGACCTTTCAAAGGCTTATCAAATCAGCCAGCTTTATGCACCGCTTTCAATCGGCGGCTATGTAGAGCTTTCAAACGGCAGAAAAATCAGACTTCATCATATTCATATTGAAGAAGATGCAGGAAAACTTATTCATCAGCACGGCGACACATATGTCGACTACAACCGTGGCGGTGTTCCTCTTATCGAGATTGTATCGGAGCCTGATATTCGGTCTATTGACGAGGCTAAGGAGTATGTGGAAAAATTACAGCAGGTAATGCGCTATATAGGAATTTCCGACTGCCGTATGCAGGAAGGCTCAATGCGTTGCGATGTTAATATTTCTGTTCGTCCTGAGGGCAGTGAAACTCTTGGAACAAGAACAGAGATTAAGAATATGAACTCAATTACAAATATTGCAAAAGCAATGGAGTATGAGTATGAGCGTCAGGTAGATTTAATTGAGAGCGGCGGCAAAGTAGTGCAGGAAACTCTCCGTTATGATGATGCAACAAACACTACATCTTCAATGCGCAGTAAAGAGGACGCTCACGATTACCGTTATTTCAGAGATCCTGACCTCGTTACAATCAATGTCCCAAGAGACGTTGTAGAGAGCTTAAAGGCTGAAATGCCTGAACTTCCTTCTGACAAATGCAAGAGATATATTGAAGAACTTGAAATTCCTGAAAAGGATGCACAACTTCTTACAAAATACAGAAAAATCAGCGAGTTCTTTGATAAGGCTTGCGAGGGTGTAAAATCCGCAAAGTCTGTATCTAACTTTATTATCGGTCAGATTTTCCGCAGAACAGAAACCGAGGCTGATAAGGAAACATTTGATGTATCAATAACACCTGAACAACTCAATGAGCTTGTAAAATTGATTGACAGCGGCAAGATACGCAATAACCTTGCTAAGGCTACACTTGAGAAAATGCTTGATTCCGGCAAGGGTGCACTTGATTTTATCAGTGAAAGTGATATGGCAGGACTTGATGAAAACACTGTAAATGAACTTTGTAAACAGGCTATAGATAACAATCCTAAGGCTGTAGATGATTACAAGAACGGTAAGGAAAAAGCTATTAAGGCTCTTGTCGGTAATGTAATGAAGAACAGCCGTGGTAAAGCAGATGCTGCAGCAGTTGAACAGAAACTTAAAGATATGATTTCTTAAAGTTTTATTATATAAGAGTGAAAGCCACTTTTGATTTAGTTCAAAAGTGGCTTTTGTGTTTGTGGATTCTTATGTTAAAAATTAAAATAAATTTGGTTGAGTGCACAGTTTAGCCAAGCAATTATAAAAGTTTGGTCGACCTTTTCAAAGGTCGTGGGTGTGGGCAAA